>Ga0182017_10000076_pt1 | contig 71322 bp, 53 predicted proteins | sample 712E3DmetaG_FD_120492 | JGI IMG/M metagenome (GOLD analysis project Ga0182017, IMG submission 120492) | Permafrost microbial communities from Stordalen Mire, Sweden - 712E3D metaG | ecosystem: Environmental > Terrestrial > Soil > Wetlands > Permafrost | place: Sweden: Stordalen | collected... | reverse complement strand
GACGAGGACAATTGATTCAAACTCCCCCTTCTACGGCCCCTGCCGTACCTCTACTTTAGCAATCCCTGCGCACCAGTCGAGCGCTCCTGTCTACATGGAAAGATGGGTTCACCGGACGAATACTCTTTCTCAGCATCTCACCTACCTTCGTTGCAACCGTCGCTACAGTTTGTCCCAAATGATCCTGGCCTTGGTCTATCCGATCGTACTGGGCCTGGATCGCTTGGAAACCGCGTCATTCTTACGTTCCAACAGTACCTTCCAATATCTGACGGGCCTGCCGAGTTTCCCCGACCCACAATCCTTGCGTCGCTTCTTACTCCAAGCTCCTGACTCGTTCCGGGAGCAACTGCACCGCGTGAACGACCGACTGCTGCAGAATTTCATCCATCTCCCAGACCACCGATCTCGTTTGATCTTTGATCTCGACAGCAGTGTGGTCACGGTGTTTGGACGTCAGGAGAATGCGGCCGTCGGTTACAATCCCCGTTATCGTGGCAAGCGCTCTTATAACCCCCTGCTCTGCATCGAGGCCAACTCTTCTTACCTAGCGGATACCGAGCTGCGTCCCGGCAACGCTGGCACCTGGGATGGCAGCGTTGAATTGATGGCGACCTGCTTCGTGAACGTACCGCCTGATATCCGGGAGCTTCGCGTTCGGGCCGATGCCGGCTTTGGTTTCAATCCGGTCTTGGAAATCCTCGAAGCCAGACCTTCGCAATATACAGTGGTGGCTCGCCTGACTCAGGCCTTCAAGCGATTGCTCCCCGGCTTGCGATATGAATCCGTCAACCGCCAGTGGGAAATGGCGGACTTCGAGCATCGTCCACATGGTTGGCCGCAGGCCCGTCGTTTCGTCGTGGCACGACGATTCATTCCAGAAGAGGAACCGCAAACCACGCTCTTCACTCTGGGGCGCTACGTCTATCGCGCTTGGGTAACCAATATGGACCTGACGCCGGTCGGCGTCTGGCACTTCTATGACGGACACGCCGGGATGGAACCGCGTATCGGCGAACTGCGCGAAGATTTTGCGCTCCGCAAGATCCCCACCGCCTCGTTTGCGGCAAATGCGCTCTACCTGGAAATCATTCGGCTTGCGTACAATCTGGTCACAGCGTTCCAACGCAACTGCTTGGAAGAATCTTGGCACAACCTGACACTCCAAAAACTGCGCTACAAACTGTTCTTGCTACCCGGCGAACTGACTCGCCCGCAGAACCGCCCAATCCTTCGCCTCAGAGAATCCCCGATCTTACGAGACCTGGCGCACGAAATACTCGAAAAGACCCACGGACTGAAGCCGCTTTGCTCCTGATCATCGTTTTCACGCTGGATTCAGGTAGTAAGGTGTCATCTTTTATTTCAACGAACTCACGCGAGTAATGCAATTGCGCCGCTTCCTTACTCGGCATCCAAGCGTGGACAGGAAAGATACTGCGTCGAATTCACAAATTCACAAGCCAAAACCGCTCGAGAATTGAGGCGGTAACTATGAAAATCGGTCGACTGCTGCAAAAAACTTTGGGACGAACCCACGATTTTCGGCCATTTTTGAGGAAACTCTATGAAATTCACGCCGGATCCAGGAATAACGCTCGTTGGGCCAGACAAAAACTACCTCAGCGATGGACTGAACCCCTAACTTGAGACACTCGGATAAGGCACACTTTGCAGGGAAAGGAACTGCAAGTGGCAAAGAGACGAGTGGGAAGATACCCGAAAGAATTCCGCCGGATGGCTGTCGAGCGATTGAAGACCTGCGACAACGTCGTGGAATTGTCACAGGAACTTGGTGTGCATCGACGGCTTCTCTACAAGTGGCGAGATCAATTCGATCCTTTCGCCTCCGGCGAGGAACCGCCGCCGGGGAACTTACGGGAGTCCACCCTCCGCAAGGAAGTCAACCAGCTGAAGCGGGTGCTGCTTGACAAAACTTTGGAGCTGGATTTTTTCAAAGGTGCCTTGCAAAAAGTAGAGGCTCGACGCCAGAAGAGCGGTATCAGTGGCGAGAGGGCATCTACGACGAAATCCAAGAAGTGATGCCTTTGCAAGGCAGCTTAAGCATCGAACGCATGTGTCAGCTGGCCGGGGTCAGCCGGGCCGGTTTTTATCGTTCTCTGCAGGACCGAGCACCAGTCGAGGAAGACATGGAGGCGCGGAGCGTGATTCAGCAGATCGCTGTCGAGCATCGACGCCGCTACGGCTATCGGCGGATCAGCGCCGAGTTGCGGCGGCGCGGGATGCTGGTGAATCACAAGCGTGTGTTGCGGATCATACGGGAAGATAACCTGCTGGCCGTGCAGCCGCGGGCGTTCGTGGTGACGACGGATTCCGATCACGAGTTCGAGGTCTATCTGAACCTGGCCAGTCGCATGAAACTGACGGGGATGAATCAGCTCTGGGTAGCGGACATCACCTATATCCGTTTGAAGAAGGAGTTTGTGTACCTGGCGGTGGTTCTGGACGCGTTCTCACGCAAGGTGGTGGGATGGGCTCTGGATTGCACGCTGGCGGCCCGTTTGCCGATCGCAGCTCTGGAGCAGGCCATCGCGCAACGACAGCCGCCGCCGGGTCTGGTGCATCATTCCGACCGTGGTGTGCAGTACGCGTGCGGAGACTACGCCCAGATCTTGCAACGGCACCAGATGATTCCCAGCATGAGCCGACCGGCGAACCCCAATGACAACGCCAGTTGCGAGAGCTTTATGAAGACTCTCAAACGGGAGGAGATTTATGCGAACGACTACCGAGATTTAGAACACTTGCTGGGTAACATCGACGTCTTCATCGAACAGTACTACAATCGGTGCCGTTTACATTCGGCACTGGGCTATCGGCCGCCGGAGGAGTTCGAGCAGGAAGCGAGTCCAGGGATAAATTCTGCTGGAGCGACGATGAGTTTTTTCAGGCATGGGGAGATCTATCAGTCCGATGTAGGAGGAAACAGTAGCGGGGAGCGACGGCGGCTTTTACACCGATCGCCTGCTGAACAAGCATATAGATGTTAACGATGGCCCCTCCGTGAATCGGAAAATCCAAGGGGAGGAAATCCTAAAGCCGGAGAAAAAACGAGCTGCCACCGGTAAAAACCACTAACGGAGTTCAGAGATGGGGTCAGTTCGGATGGCGGGCGCGAAACTCCTCGAGGCACTTCCGGGCTGTATCCAGTTCCGAAAACCGGCTGCCTTCCTGTTCCACCAGGTAGTATTCCACTCCGCCCGCGCCCTCCGCAGCCGCGAAAATGTTTTTCCAGTCCGCAACGCCCTCGCCGAACAAAACTGCATATCCCTTCGCCGGGTCCGGCGACCAATCCTTGCAATGCAGCGAACGAATTCTCCCCGGATTTGCACGAATCCAGGCGACTGGGTCCGATCCGGCTTCCAGGCAAGTGCCCACATCCAACTGCAGCATGATCGTGGGTTTCGTGTTCTTCGCGATAATCTCGATAGGCCGCGCATTCATGGGTAGATTCGCGGCCGGAGTGAACTCCAGTTGGTGGTTGTGATAGCCCGCCTTCAATCCCGCTGATTCGAGTTGATCGGCCGCGAAGTTCAGCGTCTCGGCCACCGCCTTCCAGCCGTCTACGCCGGGTTTCGGTTGTGCCGAAGCCATCACCACATACTTGCTGCCCAGAATCAAATTGAAGTCGCGCGCCTTTGGGAGATTTTCTCTGTTGAAGAACGAGCTGTCGTTGTGCGTAGAAAAGCAGCGAATCCCCAGGTCGTCGAGGAGCTTTCTCATCTCCTTCGTCTGGCTCTCGGTCCAATCAAAATACGGCGCGTAGAATTCCACGCCCTGATAACCCATCCCAGCCACCGCTGTCACCGTGGCTTGGGGATCCCGTTTGAGTTCCTCGCGAACGGAATAGAGTTCCAGCCCGACGGGAATAGAAGTTGCGGCGCGAGCATTCAATGCCCACGGAAGGATCGCGGAATAAGTCAGAAACCTGCGGCGCGAGAGGGTTGATAAAGTCATCGCCAAATCCTACCGCAGAATCGGCAGGATTTCATCACCGTGCCTGCCCGACGGTGTTTTCCTTGTAGGCCTTCTGCAAGACGAAGAAGGCCTTTTTCTTGTGACCATCCTGGGAGACGAGTCCCTTGCGATTGTAATAGTCCTGTATTTCCGGCAGGAGCCGCAGTGGCGAACGGAAGTCCATCAGCAGCCAAGGGCTCATTCCCCGCAATTGCGGTATCTGATTCAGCATGACGAACTGATGTTCATAGATATTGGCCTGAAATTCTTCTGTCCAGCGGGTTGAGACATCACCATGCAGGCCGGCCTTTGCGCCGCCGCCAAATTCGCTCATGATGAGCGGCTTTTGAAAGCGAATGTCCCATTGGGTGTGATCAGCGTCGGAGGCCGTATGTTCATACCAGCCGATGTATTCGTTGGTTCCCAGCACGTCCAGGACGTCACCGAGTGGATCGTCGACAATTTTAGTATTGCCCTCCGTGCGCACCAGCAGTGCGGCCGTGACGAGGCGGCTGGGGTCCAGTTGGTGAACGTCACGCACCAGCGTTGTGAGAAAGGCCGTGCGGGCGGGAGTGGCAGGCGTTTCATTGGCGACGGACCAGAGAATCACGGAGGCTTTGTCGCGGTCGCGGCGAATCATTTCCGACAATTGCGATTGCGCTTTGCTCAGCACCACCAGGTTCTCAAAGTGACACGCCCAGTAGACGGGTATTTCCGACCACACCAGTATGCCCATGCGATCCGCAAGCCGCGTCATGCGCTCGCTGTGCGGATAGTGGGCCAAGCGGACATAGTTTCCTCCCAGCTCATGGACCCAACCGAGCAGTGCTTCCGCGTCCTGTTCACTGAACGCGCGGCCGGTGCGATAGGGAGCCTCGGCGTGTACACTAATCCCCTTCAGGAAAATTGGCTGGCCGTTCAGAAGTATTTGTGTTCCGCGGGTTTCGATGGTTCGGAATCCCATCTCGTCTTCCAGCCGGTCTTCTCCCGCCGCCAGGACCACGCGATAGAGCACAGGGTGTTCCGGCGACCAGAGCTGCAGCTTGGCATCCACAAAATGAATCTGGGCCTTTCCATCTGCCTCCGTTTTGCCCGTGACGCCGGTGGTCAGCCCATCTTTATCCAGGGAGACCTTGATTTCCGATCCAACGGGCGCGCCAACAACATGCACCCAGCCATCGATTTCATCTCGCGTTCCTCGCTTCAGATGAAGATCGAATTCATCGATGTAGCGGTCTGGAACTTCGACGAGCGAGACTTCGCGGGTCAGGCCACCATAATTCCACCAGTCCGTCTTCAGTGTGGGCACGCCATCCGCGAGCCTGGTGCTGTCCACGGCGATGACGGCAAAGTTATTTCCATCTCGAAGGGCTTGCGTGATTTCGCAATCGAATCCTGTAAAGCCTCCTTCGTGTTCGCAGACGGCGTGGCCATTGATCCAGAGATAGGAGCGATAATTTGCCGCTCCAATGTGCAGGAAGACGCGCTTGCCCGGGGTCTTGTGGTACTCGAAATCTTTCTCGTACCAGAGCGGCCCTTCGTAGAACATCAGCGACTCACGTTGGGTGTTCCAGTCTCCGGGAACTTGCAGGGTGGGAGACTTTGCGAAATTGTACTCGATCGGGCCCGTGGAATCGGTTTGTGCCAGATTTTGCGCAAAGCCGCTGCTTCTGGCTTTTCCATTCGAGTCGTACAAACCGTTTCCATAGGGATCAACGATCACGTGCCACGCGCCATCCAGACTAACGGTATGCCGGTGATCCACTGCAGCCAGCACCGTGGAGGGTTGCGCTGGGGACTCGTCCGCGAACAAGGCTGCATTTCGCGAAGTGGGGAAGAACACGCACAGCGCGAGGACGAGAACAATGGCGATGCGCACGGCTCGGTTATGGGGGTTCCCGAAGCGAAAACTTGGCAACCGTGAATTGCGAAACATGGGATCTCCCTTCAGGAAAATTCCCTCGGCTAGAAAGTTAGAGCCCGGTAACAACCCGAACGGCCACAAGACGGTTTAGGTTGAAACCGCTTGCCCGGACCACCGCTGCTAATACTTCGATTCAAACACATAGCTGCCGGAGCCGAGCTCCGCGGTAACGGCATCTTCCAGTTGCAGCACGTGGGAAACGCCGGTGCTCGCTTGGAGCGATGCACCGTTTTCGGTGACCTGCCCCAATTTCGCTTTGGGCAGCCGCACCGTGGCTGTGGTGTTGGCGGGGATTTCCACGCGAAGCGTGAGTTTGCCGTCTTTGATCTCCCACGCACTGGCGACCTGGCCATACATACTGTGCACCGAGGCCTTCACAAACGTCAAGCCGCCGCCGGGGCGAGGCTGGATAAGAATGTGCTTGTAGCCGGGGTGTTGCGGGTCAATATCGATTCCGGCCGAAACGCGATACATCCATTCGCCGATGGCGCCGTAGGCATAGTGATTGAAGGAGTTCATGCCTTTGTCCTGGAAGGAGCCGTCGGGCTTGATGCCGTCCCAGCGCTCCCAAATGGTTGTTGCGCCCTTCGTCACAGGGTACAACCATGACGGATACTCCTTGCGGTTCAGCAGCATGTAGGCTTCATCGAGATAGCCGTAATCGCTGAGGACCTGGCAAAGCAGCGGCGTGCCGAGGAATCCCGTGGTGAGATGGCCAAATTTCCTAACGTCTTGCGCCAGGCGCTCCGCGGCGCCTTTCCGTTGGGCTTCGGGCAAAAGGTCAAAGGCCAGGGCAAGCGAATAGGCTGTCTGCGTGTTGGCGGAAAGGCGGCCATTCGGCGTAACGAATTCCTTTTGAAATGCGGCTTGGATCTTTTCCAGCAAAGCAGCGTAGGTAGACGCGTCCTCCGTTTTACCGAGGATTTGCGCAGTTTGCTGAAGCAGGGCCGTGGACCGCGCGAAGTAGGCCGTCTGGATCAAGTCCTTGTCCGTGGTAGCGCCCGGATAGCCAGGATCGGTGGTGGCGAAAGCCAGCCAATCACCAAAGTTGTGACCGCTGCTCCAGATGTAGCGATCGCCCGCTTCGCGCCGCATGTATTCCACCCAGGCTTTCATGCTTGGGTATTGTTCTTGCAGAATGCGGCGATCACCGTAGGAGAGATACATCGTCCACGGCACGACGGTTGAAACGTCGGCCCAACCAGTCGAACCGGACTCTCCCTTGCGCGTGCGATGCGACAGCACATTGGGAATCACATGCGGAACCGCACCGTCATCCTGCTGATCGAGGGCGAGATCCTTGAGCCATTTGGTATAAAATGCGGCGGTATCGTGATTGAAAGAAGCGGTGCGGGCAAAGACCTGGGCGTCACCGGTCCAACCCAGGCGCTCATCTCTCTGCGGGCAATCCGTGGGGACATCGAGGAAATTTCCTTTCTGCCCCCAGATGATGTTGTGCTGAAGCTTGTTCAGGAGCTCATTGGAAGTTTCAAAAGTACTGGAGGGCTGAATCGCCGAATGGACAACCACGCCCGTGAAGTCATCGAGAGATGGTTCACCGGGCCAACCGCTCACAGCCACGTAACGGAACCCCTGAAAAGTGAAATGGGGTTCAAAACTTTCCACGCCCTGGCCCTTGGCGGTATAGTGAATGGTCTCCTTCGCGGAACGCAGATTTTCCGTGTAGAAATTGCCAGCGCTGTCCAAAACCTCGGCGTGTCTAAGGATAATGGTTGTGCCTGCAGGCGCGGTCACATGAAAGCGCACCCAGCCGACCATGTTCTGCCCCATGTCAATGACCGTATCGCCAGCCGAAGTTTTCAGAATTCTTATGGGTTTGAGTTCCTGGATTTCCCGCACGGGCGGCCCTGCGGGAGCAACCAGCTTGGCCTTTGGGGAATCGAGCAGCGTTACGCCCTTCCAATCCTTGTCGTCGTAGCCGGGAGCGCTCCAGCCTGCGCGCTCCATGCGCGCGTCATACGTCTCGCCGTCGTAGATGTCCGAAAGCAAGATGGGGCCCGTCGTCGCCTTCCAGTTTTCGTCCGTGCTGACGATTTGCTTCTTGCCGTCTCTGTAGGTAATCACGAGCTGGGCCAGCAATCCCAGCCGCGTGCCATACGAATTCCGCCTATTATCCCAAGTCATATTTCCGCGGAACCAGCCGTCCCCCAACAAAGCACCCAGGCAATTCACACCCGGTTTCAAATCCGAGGTGATGTCGTAGGTCTGATATTGATAGCGAAAATCGTATGCGGTCCAGCCCGGCGTGAAGTATTGATCACCGACTCGCTTTCCATTCAGCTCGAGTTGATAGAGTCCCATGGCCGATGCGTACAGACGGGCGCTGACGACGTTTTTCTTCACCTGAAATTCACGGCGGAGTATAGGCACGGGATTCGATTTCGAGGTGTCTTCCTGAAGATTCAAAGTAATCCAGCGCGCTTGCCAATCCGAATCGTGGAGCAGTCCCATTTCCCAGAAGGCGGGAGCGCTCCAATCCGAGGTGCGGCCCAGATTGTCCGTGACGCGCACCTGCCAGTAGTAGCGGCGGCCGGTTTCGAGCGCAGGTCCCTGGTAGACAACATGAATGGAAGCATCCGAGGCTAGCTTGCCGGAATCCCAAAGCAGCTTGTTCTTAGTCAGATTTTCTTCGGAAGTGGCCAGGCGGATTTGGTAGGCCGTCTGCAACGTGCCGCGTTCCGAGGAAACCAATTCCCAACTGAGCCGGGGCTGCGGGATATCGATACCGACAGGATTAGACTTATATTCGCAGCGGAGATTGCTGATCGTCAGCGGTGTTGCTGCCAAGGCAAGTGAGGCGAGGGAAAGTGTTACGGCTACAAGGGCGATAAGGATCAAAAGAAATTGCAAGTGGCGCATGGAGACCTCTCTGGAGTTTTCCCTGAGCATCCATCCCCACTCGATGGTGTTGCGGTAAAAGTGCTAGGGCGTCGAAATGCATTCGGGGCAGGGCTGACGCCTTCAATTGATACACGCGGGGCAGGTTAGCTGTCAATCCAAAGCAGAAATAATTTCCGGCACGCCTCTCAGACGGCAGGGACAACTTTGAATAAGCCACACGACCGCTTGGAATTGGCAATTGGAAATAACTGGATGGAAATCAAATGAGCGGGCAGGCTGCCCCTATCCAAGGGAGTCACTCGCGTTACTCAAGAACTTCTATTGCCTCTTTGCGGACTTCTTCCGCCTTTCACCGTACAATCCGCCCCGCTAAGTTTAAGCGCACTTCGCTACCATTCGCGGGATCACTTGCGTCTCGTAGGTCTGCTTCCGCAAGCCTGTGCGCAGGTGATTGTTCACAACACCACAACTGGCACTAACTATTTCAGTTATAGTAATCCTAATGGATCTTTCTTCATCGGTGATGTCCCGGTACTATTCCCCGCAATCCGCTCTGAGCGAGCAGAGGAACTTGCTGGAGCAGGGAAAATGGTGCGAGGCTTCATCCGTAACATCTCGTGCGGATCTGGAGCGGGCCGTCATGTCCGTCAGAGCGCGCCTTCTCCGCGTTCCCCGTTCCGGATTCGGATGGCGTCATCCAGCGTGGAAACGAAAATCTTGCCGTCGCCGATCTTTCCGGTCTTCGCGGCCTGTAGGATGGCATTGATGACCTGCGCCGTTTGCGCCTCCGGCAAAGCCAGTTCGAGTTTTACCTTTGGCAAAAGATCCACGGAGTACTCTCGCCCGCGATACGTCTCTGTGTGGCCCTTTTGCCGACCGTGTCCCCGTACTTCGGATACCGTGATTCCTTCTATTCCAATTTCCCGCAGGGCCTCCTTCACGGACTCAAACCGCGACGGCTGAATGATTGCCTCGATTTTCTTCATGCATTTCCCCTCTCGGAAGAAAGTTCCTTGCTTCTGGAAGGCGCACCCGCGCCTGGGAACCGGCAAGCTTAGTGGCTGCGATAATGCACTCCCTTGCGCGCCGCGCCAATCACAAATTATCGATTTCGATAATAGAAAGTTTGCGTTGGCATTCCCAAAGCTCCGCCGCTAAATTTCTTCGCCAAGCGCCGTTCAGTCTGTTTCTCAGGCCCTTAGGTTCAGTTCCTCCAGAAGTGGGGGAAGAAATCAGGACACTAGATGAGCTTCTGCTCGGTCGGATGTTGTGTCTTACTAGCGTCATAAGCAGGCATTTCCGTCCTCGCTCAGACAAGTTCTCTTCCGACAGGGCAGCCTTCACGTCTGGTTCGGTTTTGCAGATGCTAGTGTGCTGTTTTGATTTCAAATAGGGAGGAAAAACGCAATGGGAGCAAATCCCACACAGGCAGTTGGAGTCACGGTCTTTTTGCTTGCGTTTACGGCTCTAGCCGGGGCAATTCACGCAGGAAGTATTCTTCTGTACCTGGTTGCCGCAGCCTTTCTGGCCGGATCGCTGGCAATATTTCGAAAAATCAAGCCGCTCGAACAAGCGGAGAATTGAGGAAAACGAGCCATGATTCTTGTCGGAATACTCCTGACGCTCTTGGGATTTGTGATCAGCGTACTCAGCCTAGGCGTGACTTCCTCAGTCGGAGGACGGCTGGCGATGGTGCTCGTGGGACTGGCGGTGAGCCTGTTCGGAATTATGGGTGTGCTCAACAAGGCCTATCTCAAGAACGCAATTTGGAAGAAGGGATGAGGGCAAGGATGAAAAACTCGACGAAGAGAGTGCTCGTGGTGTTGTTTGCGGTGTTCTGTATCGCGCCGCTAGCTTTTGCACAGGCACCCGCTGCCGCCCCGGCAGCGGCTCCTGCGACAACGGCTGCGGTACCACCGCCGCCGGCGCCGAAACCGATTCTGGATGCCGATTTGGCGGGTACGCCAGTGCCGTCGGCAGACGCGCACGCCAAAGGCGATCCGGACGGGTCGCTCACAGGTAATGCCAGCGACGTCACCATGAGTGACCCCAAGAAGGGCCTGACGATAGGCGATCTGGCAAACCAAGTAGGGCAAAACAAAATCGCCGTCAATTTTGTCTGGACGCTGATTACCGGCTACCTGGTCATGTTTATGCAATTGGGTTTTGCGCTGCTGGAGACGGGTCTGGCCCGCGCCAAGAATGCCAATCACACCATGATGATGAATATGGGCGTGTATGGCATCGGAATGTTTGCCTATTGGCTGATTGGCTTCGCCATCCAGATGGGCGGTGTGGGCGCTGTCGCCAACTTAGGCGGCACCGCTCCGCTCAGCGCGGAATTCACCGCAACGATTTTCGGCAAGCCCTTCGGATTGTTCGGACAGCATGGGCTGTTCCTGATGCATAAGGGAACCTACGACGTGGGTGTGATGGTGCTGTTCCTATTCCAGATGGTGTTCATGGACACCGGAGCAACAATACCCACGGGTGCGGCCGTCGAGCGCTGGAAGTTCTCCGCCTTTATAGTGACCTCGTTCCTCTTCGCGGCCTTCACTTACCCGCTTTATGCGAACTGGGCTTGGGGCGGTGGGTGGCTCGCGAATCTCGGCGCCAACTTTGGTCTCGGCAAGGGGTATTGCGATTTCGCCGGATCAGGGGTGGTACACGCGGTGGGCGGCCTCAGCGCCTTAGCCATTGCCATGATCCTCGGCCCGCGAATCGGCAAGTTCTCCCGGGAGGGTAGACCGCAAGTCATACTGGCCCACGATATTGTGCTGGTCATCACCGGCTGCCTGATCCTGGCGTTCGGCTGGTTCGGGTTCAACCCCGGCTCTACCCTGGGTGCTTCGAGCAACGGCAACCTGCGCATCGGCTCCATCGCCGTGAACACCATGCTGGCAAGCGCCTCCGGCATGATCAGCGCCATGCTATACATGTGGTTCATGTATAAGAAGCCGGACGCCTCGATGACCGGTAACGGATTTTTGGCCGGGCTGGTGGCGATTACTGCCCCTTCGGGGTTTGTGAATCCCGTAGGCGCGGTGATCATCGGGCTGGTCGCGGGGGTTCTGGTATGTCTCTCGGTGGCCTTTGTCGAACGCGTTCTGCAAGTAGACGACCCGGTAGGTGCGGTATCCGTGCACGGGACCTGCGGCATCTGGGGTGTCATTTCAGTCGGTCTGTTTGCCGACGGCAAGAGCAACTACGGCGGCGCATGGAATGGCGTGAACGGTTCGGTGACCGGGCTGTTCTACGGTGACGCGAGTCAACTTGTGGCGCAGTTGGTGGGTGTGGCCACGCTGGTGGGTTTCGTGTTCACACTCAGCTTCATCTTCGCCTTCGTGGTGGACTTGCTGGTTGGGCAACGCACTTCCGCCAAATCAGAGTTGGAAGGCCTTGACCTTCCGGAGATGGGCGCGCTGGCCTATCCGGAATTCGAGCTGAAGTCCTAAGTTTGAGGAGCGCATGCGAATGGCTACCATGACAACAGCAATTCAACTCAGACCTGAAGGGCTCGCTCCCCGTTTGCGGCCGAGCCACTTGCCGGCACTTCCCTGGCGGGATCCCCATGCGGTCCCGCCGGAGAAGTTGGCGGAATTCATCGCGTCGCTTACGGAAGCTTGTGCGCTAAATCCGGACAACGCGGACATGCGCACCTGCCTTGGCATTGCACACGCCATGAACTACGACGTTTGCCGGTCGATGGACGCGCTCGAGGAAGCGCGGCGCATCGAGCCGGAAAATTTCTTCGCCCAACTCAAGTACTCCGAACTGCTCTTCCGCCTGCGGATCATTGACCGTGCCGAGGAGGAAACCGCCAGGGCGTTAGACTTGGCACGAAACGAGTGGGAACTGGCGCTTGCCCGCCGTCAACTCTGCGAAGTCCGCCGGCTCAGACGCAAGGGCCTAACCCGGCCGCGTTGGACTCAATCGCTGAGGAAACCTGCGCTCGCGTTCCTGTTGTTGCTCTTGGGCATCTCTTGGATGTATATGGTTTGGAAATGAAATACAAATGGCAGTTCTTTCTCGCGGTTTGCTTTTTCGCTTCGTATCTCCTGGTTTCTAAAGGTGTGCCGTTGTTTCCGGTGCTAGCAGGCTGTGGTTTTGCTGCCTTGTTGACCTGGCGTCAGATTTGGCGCCAGCGTTCGCATCACGGTTGATCCTTCGCTCCGATCCCTTTCCACTGCCGTTCCCATTGGCGGTGTTGATCATCTTCGGCTTAGCCAGTGCAAAGACCAATGCACGTGCGTTATGCTGAGCCTGCACAAGATGGTGCAGGCCCTTCGCGCGGGGATTTGGCCCGCCCCTGTTTTCGGGCATCCGCCAGCGGTTCCGCAACGAAGATTGTTGACCGACCAAACCATCTGATTCCATTCATGTTTTAGCCTATGCTCGCGCAGGGAGCAAATTCGCATTGTGTATTTGGCGGGTGGCCCGGGTGACGCGTGTAGATTGGTGTTGACATGGGAACCGTGGAGAGTATACCAGTTCAGCAAGTCGCGCAGAAGTAGAGAGACGCGGAGGGTGCCCCGGGTTCGGTTTGGGAACCTGGGGCTTGGGGTTTGCGATGCCTTCTGGGCTGAAGCGCTACTACGGCAAAGCTGATCTGCATTTTATTGCCTTCCGTTGTTACCGGCGGTTGCCGGTGTTGAAGACGGTGCGTGCACGCGAGCTGTTTGTGCAGGGGTTGGGAAGAGTCCGCGAGGAGATGGGATTTCGCCTGGTCACAAAGGGTGTCCCACCCGCCGTTGTGTCGCGCCTCTGGCGCTCTGGTGCCGGGTGTCATGTGACCCAGCGCTTACGCGCTGGGCTAACGTGTGGCGCACCTCCGGTGCTTTGAATTACCGAGGGTGCGGCGGAGAGAAGAAGCAAAACCATTAGTCGTGAAACCATAAGGGTGCGGCACTCGGCCCTACGAGGGCAAAAGCACCGGTCTAAAAGCCGGAGGGATTCCTCACTTCGCAGACTCCGTTCGGAATGACGGCATTCGTTGGGGAAGCGGGCAGAGGAGCATTAGGTAGGCAGGCTGAGGAAACGTGTGGAAAAGGGGATTGGGCGGCAATGGGGAGTTGACAATTACGCGGCATCTGGTATGCTCGGTAGGTTCGCTAGACGCCACTCTGCTGGACAGGGAGGCATACAACCGCTCTTTGACAACCGATACGATGTGCCAGAATCTGTTCGACCCCATTCGGGTTTTCGAGCACGAATGGGTTGAGTGAAATCGAGCGACTAACAATTTTGCTTGGCAGGCTGGTCCGGGTTTAGGCCCGGGCTATTTTTTTGCGCCAAGCGACAGGCTTCAAACGAGAGTTTGATCCTGGCTCAGAACGAACGCTGGCGGCGTGCTTAACACATGCAAGTCGAGTGCACAGTTTCCCTGCCGCAAGGCAGGGGGATGGGTGCACGGCGCACGGGTGAGTAACACGTGGGCAATCTGCCCTCCGATGGGGAATAACCCCGCGAAAGCGGGGCTAATTCCGCATAATATTCCCTGGACCTCGGTCTGGGGATTCAAAGCCGTAAGGCGTCGGAGGAGGAGCCCGCGCCCGATTAGCTAGTTGGTGAGGTAACGGCTCACCAAGGCAATGATCGGTAGCTGGTCTGAGAGGATGGCCAGCCACACTGGAACTGAGACACGGTCCAGACTCCTACGGGAGGCAGCAGTGGGGAATCTTGCGCAATGGGCGAAAGCCTGACGCAGCGACGCCGCGTGGGGGATGAAGCTTCTCGGAGTGTAAACCCCTTTCGACTGGGACGAATGCCTCGCAAGAGGAGTGACGGTACCAGTAGAAGAAGCCCCGGCTAACTACGTGCCAGCAGCCGCGGTAAGACGTGGGGGGCCAGCGTTGTTCGGAATTACTGGGTGTAAAGGGTTCGTAGGCGGTGCGGCAAGTTGGGAGTGAAATCTCTGGGCTTAACCCAGAGGCTGCTTCCAAAACTGCTGTGCTCGAGTGTGGGAGAGGCGCGTGGAATTGCAGGTGTAGCGGTGAAATGCGTAGATATCTGCAGGAACACCCGTGGCGAAAGCGGCGCGCTGGACCACAACTGACGCTGAGGAACGAAAGCTAGGGGAGCAAACAGGATTAGATACCCTGGTAGTCCTAGCCCTAAACGATCAGGACTTGGGGTGCCGCCCGTTCGGGCGTCGTCCCGGAGCTAACGCGTTAAGTCCTGCACCTGGGGAGTACGGTCGCAAGACTGAAACTCAAAGGAATTGACGGGGGCCCGCACAAGCGGTGGAACATGTGGTTCAATTCGACGCTACGCGAGGAACCTTACCTGGGCTCGAAATGCTCGTGACCAGCTGTAGAAATACGGCCTTCCCGCAAGGGACACGAGTATAGGCGCTGCATGGCTGTCGTCAGCTCGTGCCGTGAGGTGTTGGGTTAAGTCCCGCAACGAGCGCAACCCCTGCACGTAGTTGCCACTCCGCAAGGAGGGAACTCTACGTGGACTGCTCCGGATAACGGAGAGGAAGGTGGGGATGACGTCAAGTCCGCATGGCCTTTATGTCCAGGGCTACACACGTGTTACAATGCAGGGTACAAACCGTTGCCAACCCGCGAGGGGGAGCTAATCGGAAAAAACTCTGCTCAGTTCGGATTGCAGTCTGCAACTCGACTGCATGAAGCCGGAATCGCTAGTAATGGCGTATCAGATCGACGCCGTGAATACGTTCCCGGGCCTTGTACACACCGCCCGTCACATCACGAAAGTGAGCTGTACTAGAAGTCGCCGCGCTAACTCGCCGCAAGGCGAGAGGCAGGCGCCCAAGGTATGACTCATGATTGGGGTGAAGTCGTAACAAGGTAGCCGTAGGAGAACCTGCGGCTGGATCACCTCCTTTCTAAATAAGCGAGATCTACTCCGCTATGGTGTGCGGAGGATGGTCTCCAACCGCAAGCGGCAGCTCTCACGAGCCCGCTGCTTGCTAGACTCGGTTTACTCTTACCCCGAAGGTTCGCCTTAGGGGCGCTCGGGCAGGTTCTGGCAGATCGCTATCGGTTGCGCGAAGAGAAAATTCAATGAATGAAGAGCCGCTGAGAAATCGGCGGCCCTTTTTTTGTCTGCACCTTCTCCCCGGCCCTTGAACAGCTAACGCGAAAGCTCCTCAAGCACTTTGTACATTTCCTTGAAACGGGGAATCTTCTCTTTACAGAAAGTACGGCACTCGTTTTGGTTCACTTGGTTCCATTTGCGGAGAATGACGGCAACCTCGAATGCAAGAGTCGCGTTATAGTTCTTCGCTGAGGCAGGGATCTCGAGCAGCGAAGGGAGGATAAGGACGCAGATCCCCGCGATCAGGTACTTGAAGCCCATGACGTAGAGCACAAGTATCAAGATTAGGGAGCTCGCGATTAGAACATTTCTGGTTTTCTTGAGTGCTCCAAAATGTGCTTCTGTGAGGATTCGAATATTCACAGCGAATGAGCCACCGATCTCAGATATCTTTCCAGTCTCGGTCAAGAACTCGTCGACTCCTCGTGAGAGAATTATTCTTCTTAATTCCGTGGGGTCAGCAAGTAGACTCCTGAAAAACGCCCATGACTTCATGATGGCCCACAGATTTACGCTTATCGCGAGGATCACCCCTCCGACCAGAATCCCGCCTAGGATTTTTATCATCGTCGGTCTCCTCTTCTTGAAACCTCCGGCATCCAAGCTTCCGGGATTCTGGAACTCCGCCCGTCCTGGAATGTAAGCCCATTAAGGAGGCTTTTCCAATGCACGGACCCTCGACACTAACTGAGAATAGTGCCAATCTCGGACTAACAATGCGAATTGAAATATACGCGGCTACGCGAACTCAGCAAGGGCGCCCGCAGAACGAAGACGCTTTTCTAATCGGCCGCGACGCCGTGCCGTATGTCGTTCTTTGCGATGGGGCGGGCAACGCCGAGCGTGCGGCGAAGCGCGCCATCAAACAGTTTGAAGTGCTGCTGAAAGATGTTGGCTTCAACGAGGCACGGGCGGCGGAAACCTGGTCGAAATGGATACGCCTGCTAGACTCCGGTTTCGCCGGCGGTGCACAAACAACGTTCCTCGCGGCAGTTTTCTTCGGCTCCGAATACTTCGGTGCATGCGCCGGAGACTCTCGATCCTATCTCTTCACCCGCAATGGGGATTTGCGCATCCTCACTGATACCGCAAGCAACAGCCGCCTCGGCAGCGGCGAAGCGCAGGCTTTTCCCTTTCATGGTGCGCTTGCCTCGGGGGACATTCTCCTTTTCCTCACCGATGGTGCCTGGACTCCCCTTGGCCTGCCCCTCCTCAAGAAAGCTATACTCGGTTCCGTTGGCAAACACTTCTCTGAGCTTCCACCGGCCATTCTGGACGCCGCTGGCCGAGCCGGCAGAGCCGACGACATGACCGCTCTCGCTGTGCGCGCTGTTTCGTTCTGACGATTAGAGTCGCGAACCCTGGCCACCCTAGTCCGAATGGTTCCGTTGAGAGTGCCTGTGGGGCATGGTCAAATGGAACGCTCCTTTTGAAATCGTTGAGGAGACAACATTTCCGGCGATGACCGGATGAAGAGTTATTTCAAGCTTCGTGTATTCCGTTCGATTGGCATCGATCCGTTCCTCAAGCACAAGCGATCTGCCGAACTCTTTGTAGTCCGGATTGCAAACAAATGAATCTTCGTCGTCATCCCAATCCATCCCTAGTGCGAAGTAGGCTCGATAAGTACCAGGAGTCAATTGTCGGAGGCTCACGTCATCGCGATTCCTAATGTACACACTTCGTATTGTCTCGCCCGAGTCTGAGGCAACGAGGTTCACAACAGCGTCGTACTTGGTGCCGTTGCTAATCCTGACAATCCCGTGTCCACCTGTCCTCGCCTCGTCGCCAAGCAAGAGGCCATTTGCTAAGCGCCGCGCGCTTTTTTCCTCACAATCTCGAGGCGCCGGTACCGACAACACTCCCCCAGTAGGGGCCGACTGCTGTGGCAGAACTACATCTTGAGACTCTGATTTTATTGGAGCGCTGAGACCACTACTTGCCGCACCCATGTTCGAGGATCGATTTTTGCTAAAGAATTCGATGCCGACGGCTGTCAGAATTAACAGCGTCACGAGCGACAAGGCACCAATCAAAAACGGGCGGGGTAGTCGACCCGAGACTACCGGTAGCCAAGACAGAATAGTGCGATTCTTTGGGGATCTCCAATTGGGCGATTTTGGAGCCTCTACGTGGGTACCACTCGAAAGAGTGGCTTGGTTCGGCGGAAGCGCGATCAAGACAGGAGCGTCGCACCCAGCGCATCTAAGTTGCCGTCCTAAGTGCTCCAAGGATGCGTGGTGTACGGTTCCACAACGCGCACACCTAACGTCAATCATTACGCTGCGAAGTTAGCGCCTGTTCGGCGAAGTCGTCAACAAGTAAAACAAATTGTCTGGCTGCGTCGGGTGCCCCAGACATCAGCTTCACGTCTGGAGCTTGCGTTTTACGCTGTCCATAATACCCCCCAAATTCATTAAGTGAACAGTATTGCGGTTAGCCCCTCTGCACCATTGAAATGAATGGATCGCTCGAGATCGCGTCAAGAACAGGGCGCCAGTTCTCCATCGTGTGCGTGCGCGTCCGTGGCAGGTCCCAGTTGCTTACGCAGGCAGGCCATTCCCGCGTCGATGGCCTGGCAATCCACATCCAAGAGTTTCACGTTGCGCACCTTCGCTTTCAGCAGCGCAAGGGCTGTTTCCCGGGGCAGCGTGTGGGTCAATTCGAGCAATGCTCCGAGCATGACCATATTGGTGGCTTTGGTGGTGCCAAGGCCGTCGGCGATCTCCAAAGCGGGCACGCAGTAAATCTTGGCCTCGCAAGGCGGCAATCCAGCGGGCAGCTTGTCACTGTTGTACAGGATGGTGCCATGCGCCTCCACCATCTTCGAGAATTTATGCAAGGAGGGCTCGTTCATCGCGATGAGGACGTCGGGATGCTCGATCACGGGCGAGCCGACGCGTTCATGCGAGAGGCACACGTGGCAGTGCGCGCTGCCGCTGCGCATCTCCGGCCCGTAGGACGGCAGCCAACTTACCTCGCGCCCTTCGCGCATACCCATTTCCGCCAGGATTTGCCCCAGCAAAAGCACACCTTGGCCGCCGAAGCCTGCGATCTTCACGGTGAGGTCCGGTTGAGAGTCCTTTACGGCCATCGGACGCGTCACTACTTCCTGCGGCTTGTCCAGACCAAGAAGCTTCGTCACGCTAGTTTGCGGCACAGCGTCTGCCATTGGCGCAAGCTTGCGATCGCGGAAGACACCCAGCGGGAAGACCGCGAGCATTTTTTCTTCGATCCACTTTCGCGATTCCTGCGGCGTCATTTTCCAGATCGTCGGGCACGGTGACAGAATCTCAATGAAGCTGAAGCCGGCGCCATCGCGCTGCAATTCCAACGCCTTGCGCACCGCTTTCCGCGTTTTCATGATGTTCTTGTTATCGCAGAGAGCCACACGTTCGATGTACACCGGCGCTTCCAGCGTGGCAAGCAACTCAGCCATGCGCAACGGATAGCCCTCGTTGGAGGGCCGGCGTCCCCAGGGGGAAGTGGTGCTGTACTGGCCAATCAGAGTCGTCGGGGCCATCTGCCCGCCGGTCATTCCGTAGATAGCGTTGTTCACGAAAAAGATGGTGATCTTTTCGCCGCGATTGGCAGCATGCACGATTTCCGCCGTGCCGATGGCTGCCAGGTCGCCGTCGCCCTGATACCCGATCACGATGCTTTCGGGATTCGATCGTTTTACAGCCGTAGCCACCGCGGGAGCCCGTCCGTGAGCCGCCTGCACATTCCCCATGTCGAAATAGTAGTAGGCAAACACGGAACAGCCCACCGGGGTCACAAGAATCGCGCGGTCCTGGACGCCCAGGTCCGCAATGGCCTCGGCGATCAGCTTGTGCACCACGCCGTGCCCGCACCCGGGGCAGTAGTGCGTCTGGTGCTGCAACTCCGACTTGCGCACGTACTTGTCGTAAAAAACCGGTGACTTCGACTCAATCACTTGGTATTCGTCCACAGCGTCACCTCTTCAAATTCCAACGGCTTAAACGCCCCACTCGGCGGTCATGCCCATGCGTTCCGTTAATTCCTTGCAAACCTCATCGGCCATGGGCACGTTGCCGCCCGTCCGGCCGTAAAACTCGACGTCCACTCGGCCATCCAGCGCCAGGCGCACGTCTTCGACCATCTGACCGGTGCTCATCTCCACAACCAAAACCATTTGTGCGCGGCGCGCGGCGTGGCGCAATGCCTCCGCCGGAAAGGGCCACAGCGTGATCGGACGGAACAACCCAGCGCGAACGCCTTCCTTGCGCATGAGGTCCACGACGGTGCGCAACACGCGTGAGGTGATCCCATAGCCCACCAAGAGTACTTCCGGATCGTCCGCGCGATACAACTCGTGCCGCGATTCCACTTCCGCAGCTTTCTTGTATTTATCCTCGAGCTTGCGGACGTGGGCTTCGAGCTCATCGGGCTCCAAATAGATTGAAGCGATAAGATTCTTTCTGGTCTCACGCGTGCCTTTTACGGCCCAGGGCTTTTCCGGCTGCACACTTTCCACGGCCTGCAGTTCCAGTGGTTCCATCATCTGGCCGATGAAGCCATCGGTCAGGACAACGGCGGGATTGCGGTAACGGTCCGCGAGCTCAAAAGCGAGCCGGGTCAGGTCTGCCATCTCCTGCACCGAGGCGGGCGCCACCACAAGGTTTTTGTAATTGCCGTGGCCGCCGCCCTTCACGATGGCGAAATAGTCGCTCTGCTCCGGGGCGATGTTTCCAAGTCCCGGCCCGCCGCGCACGACGTCCACAATCACGCAGGGAAGTTCCGAGCCAGCCAGGTACGAGATGCCTTCCTGCATCAAGCTGATCCCAGGGCCGGAGGAGGCGGTCATGACGCGAAGTCCCGCGGAGGCTGCGCCGTAGACCATATTGATGGCGGCGACTTCGCTTTCCGCCTGCAGAAACGTGCCGCCGACCTGCGGCATGTACTCCGCAGCCGCTTCGGCGATTTCACTGGCCGGCGTAATCGGGTAGCCGTAATACGACCGGCATCCTGCCAGCAGCGCGCCCTTCACTATCGCCACGTTGCCCTTACAAAGTTGCCGCATGGCTTCCCTCCTTAGGCGGCTGAGCCACCTTGGGCACGATCAGCCGATACACAGTGATCGCCCCGGGTTCCGGGCACACATAGAAGCAGATTCCGCAACCGGAGCAGTTCATCCCCGTATAGCGCGCCGGATGCACGCCATAGGGATTCAGGCCGGGCAAAAGCTCCAGGCATTTGGGCGGGCAGGCGTCCACGCAAAGGCCGCAGCCTTTGCATTCTTCGGTGTCAATGGTGACTTTGCCTCGTGCCTGTGCCATGGCTCAGTTCTCCTGAAGCGCGGGACGTTGCAGCCACCGCGTCTTCTCGCAATACGCGTACAGCTCTTCCCGGAATTTGGGATGGGCAATTTCGATGAGCGCTTCGGCGCGCTGGCGGATGGTGCGGCCGTGCAGATAGGCCACGCCGAATTCCGTCACGACGTAGTGCACCGAGCCCCGCGAAGTGACCACACCCGCGCCCGGATCGAGCATGGGCACGATGCGTGAAATGGCCCCGCCTTTCGCGGTGGCAGGGAGGGCGATAATCGGTTTGCCGCCCTTGCAGGCTGAAGCGCCGCGAATAAAATCCACCTGGCCGCCGATGCCACTGTAGAAAGAGGTTCCGATGGAATCGGCGCAGACCTGACCGGTGATGTCCACTTGCAAGCCGGAATTCACGGCGGCCATCTTGTGGTTCCGAGAGATTACAAAGGGGTCGTTGGTGTACTTGCTTGGGTGAAACTCAAACTGCGGATTATTGTCCACGTAGTCGAAGAGTTTTTTCGATCCCAGCACGAATCCTAACACGATTTTGCGCGGATGGATGGTTTTGCGGCTGCCATTGATGACGCCCGATTCGATCAGCGGAATGGCCAGGTCACTGAGCATTTCGGTGTGCACACCCAGATCCCGGTGATCCTTGAGTTCGAGCAGCACGGCATCGGGGATGGCGCCGATGCCGAGTTGGAGTGTGGCGCCGTCTTCGATCAGGCCGGCCACATTTTTCCCGATGTCGTGATGCGTCTGGGTGATTTCCACCGGCTTCAATTCGCACAACGGCCGGGAGACTTCCACGACGATGTCGATCTCGTTCACAGGGATGAAGCAATCGCCAAACGTGCGGGGCATCTGGTCGTTTACTTGCGCGACCACGATCTTGGCGTTTCGCGCGGCATTCATCGTTGCTTCCACGCCCACCCCGAAGCAGCAGAAGCCGTGGGCATCCGGCGGCGTAACCTGAACGAGGGCCACGTCGATGGGCATCTGCCCGCTCTCAAACATTTCTTCCACCTGGCTAAGGAACACCGGGGTGTAGTCCGCGCGCCCTTCATTCACGGCCTGGCGGACATTGCTTCCGATGAACATCGCGTTATGGCGGAAGTGCCCTTCCATTTGCGGCGCGATATAGTCCGCGCGCCCGGTGGTCAACAGATGGACGATCTCCACATTCTTGACGAAGGGACCCCGCGCCATGAGTGCTTCCACGAGAGTTTCGGGTTCCGCGCAACCTGGGTGGATGTAGACGCGCATGTTCGACTGGATGCATTGAACCGCTTCGCGTGGTTGCATCGCCTTGCGGCGATAATTCTCTTGCCAGGTCATGGCGCCTCTCTGCGAACTGCTGCGTGCCGCGAACGTTCCGAACGTCGCGCAGCGCTCGAAGCCCAAGCGGATAAGGGGAACTGGGTGAGTCCGTGTCCCGGAGCTATCCGGCGGGTGCGCAAAGGGTTAGGGGATAGTCCGGGGCTGTGAATTTCTGGGGAGAGCTGAGGAGCGAAAACGAAGCGGTACGCTAGCGACTCCACGGAGGTCGCCTCCAGAATCAAGTCAGCAAGGGGCGTACCAGAACAGGGGAGTAGCGTCTTTTCCAGGTCCCTGTAAAGAAAGAACTTATAATCAGGGTAAGTTTTGCTTATGGGGCCAATTGTGGCTTTTGCCCCACTCGCCGCGGGTGCTTGCGTTCTTTTGCTCAGAGCGGCGCTCCCCGCCTCCGCGCAGCCTCGAGCGGCCAAGGTTGGGAGTTTCCTCGCATTTTCCACAGTCTCCGGCCCGCCCGAAAGATTCCTGGGGTGAAACACCTGCTACATATTTCGCCGCCACCCGGCGAGCCCGGGAGTATGCTGAATTCAGTGCTCGCTTGAGGATAGCCAATGAAAACTCTCAGGGTCCTTGTAGCGTTGTTGACCAACGACAATGATTACCAGATTGAACAGGCCAATTCCGCCACGCAGATGGCCAGCAAGCTCGGTGTCGAAGCGAAAATTGTTTATGCAGACAACGACGCCATCAATCAAAGCACGCAAATTCTGAAAGCAATTCAGGCTGCTCCCGAGGAGCGCCCCGATGCCGTCGTATTTGAGCCTGTCGGTGGGACGGCATTTCCGCAAGTCGCCCGTGCGGCGGCAACCGCCGGCGTGGGCTGGGTGGTCATGAATCGGGAGGCCACTTACATTGCGGAACTCCGCCAGACCTGCAAGGCTCCCGTATTCGCGCTGAGTTCCGATCATCTCGAGACCGGCCGCATCCAGGGGCGCCAGTTCATGGCGTTTCTCCCCAGCGGTGGTTCGGTTCTGCACATTCAAGGGCCTTCGGATAGTGCAGCTGCCAAAGAACGTTTACTGGGAATGATGGAAGTGAAGCCAGCAAACATTCATCTCACCTCCTTGAGAGGACAATGGACCGAGGAGAGTGCACAGCGCGCGGTGCGCTCCTGGCTTAAGCTTTCCACCTCGCAGAAGGCTCACATTGATCTGATTGGCTCGCAGAATGACGCCATGGCCATCGGGGTCCGCAAGGTTTTCCAGGAACTTCCCAATGAGGCTGAGCGTGATCGCTGGCTGAGTCTCCCCTTCACCGGGTGCGATGGCCTTCCAAAGACCGGCCAGTCCTGGTTACGCAGCGGCCTCCTGTCGGCGACGATTTACTTGCCGCCGTTGGCGGGCCAAGCGATTGAATTGCTCGTCGGCGCATACCAACATGGCAAAATACCGCCGGAGCGCGTGCTCGTTGCGCCCACGTCGATCCCAGGGCTTGAGGCGCTGCATCCCGCGAAGACTTGATAAAACAGACCGTGGCCGGTTTAGCGGTCCCCACCTGACAACCGAGCGACGGAGCTTGGGAATTTCCTGCCATGTGACATCTCCCAAACGATCCTGCGCACTTTTTTTGCTGCGGGTGTATTGTAAGGAAGAATCTGTAATCTCGGTGGAGCGATGCCCAAGTCAAAATTCCTTGTCTCTCTCACAACCAACCAAAACGACTATCAGATCGAGCAAGCGCAATCTGCCGAGCAAGCCGCACGTAAGCTCGGTGTGGACATCGAAGTCGCGTACGCGGACAACGATGCCATCAACCAAAGCACGCAAATCCTGAGAGCAATCCAGGCCGCGCCCGAAGATCGTCCGGATGCCATCATCTTCGAGCCTGTGGGAGGTACCGCATTGCCGCAAGTGGCCCGCGCGGCGGTGAGTTCCGGAATTGGCTGGGCGGTACTAAATCGCGACGCCAACTATATTCCGGAGCTGCGCGCGGCCAACAAGGCGCCGGTTTTCTGCGTTACTTCCGACCACGTTGAAATCGGGCGCATTCAGGGGCGCCAGTGCGCCGCCCTTCTCCCCACGGGGGGATCCGTCCTCTACATCGAGGGACCTTCGGAAAATTCGGCGGCCAAGGAACGCGCACAGGGTATGCATGAGGCCAAGCCCGCTAACATCCACCTGATCACGTTGAAGGGGCAGTGGACCGAGGAAAGCGCGCGACGCGCGGTGCGTTCCTGGCTGAAACTCACGACCTCACGGAGAACCAACATCGACCTGGTCGCCGCCCAGGATGACGCCATGGCGATTGGTGCACGGAAAGCGTTTCAGGAATTGCCCTCTGAAATCGAGCAGGAACGATGGCTGGGCATCCCGTACCTCGGCTGCGACGGCCTTCCGAAAACCGGGCAGGCCTGGGTGCGCAGCGGTCTTCTGGCTGCCACCATCTATATTCCGCCCAACACGGGGCAGGCGATTGAGATGCTTGTCGATGCGCTGCAGAATTCCAAGAAGCCTCCCGAGCGTGCCATTACAGTGGCAGTCTCCGTGCCGCCGCTGGAAACCCTCCGTCCGCAGAAGTGAGTCCGCTGCACAATTGTCTCTCTTCACGGTTTCTCCCGGCGTATAATGCCGCTGAAATCCGTTGTACGCATCTCTTGTGACCTTCTGGAGGTCTTCCAATGTCCGTCAAGCACCTTGAACCCCCGAAATCAGAACAAATTCTGGATCGTAGAGAGTTTCTGGCCGCCAGTGGCAGCGGCGTGCTTGCTGCGGCTCTCCCCGCAACATCTCCGTTCATGGGTGCCGGGTCCCATTTGTCCGCCGAATCATCGCGCGCTCCGCAAGTTTCTTCCGGAAACAAGCGCAAGATCCCTATCGGCGTGTTCAATGCGGACGTTTACAAAAAACTCTCCATCGATGCCATGCTCGACAAAGTCAGCGCGCTCGGCCTCGAGGCCATGGAGATCGGCACCGGAGGCTATCCAGGCTCCTGGCAATGCCCGGTGGATGAACTGCTCGCCGATCCAGCGAAAGCAAAAGCGTGGCTTAAGAAGTTTGAAGATCGCGGAATTCGCGTGGCCACGCTGAGCTGCCATGGGAATCCCGTGCATCCGGATCCCAAACACGCCGCCACGGACGTGGAGACGTTCAAGAAGACCGTGCTGCTGGCCGAGCGCATTGGAGTCAAGGTCATCGTCGGCTTCTCCGGGTGTCCGGGTGGTTCGCCCACGGATACTCAGCCGAACTGGGTCGCGTACCGTTGGCCTCCCGAATACGACGCCATGCTGAAGTGGCAGTGGAATGAAAAGGTCATTCCTTGCTGGAAGGAATTGGCGAAATTTGCGCGTGAACACGGTGTACACCGCCTGGCTTTCGAGATGCATCCAAACTTCGTCGTTTACAATCCACGGACATTGCTGAGGCTCCGCGAAGCCGTTGGCGAAGAGATTGGCGCCAACTGCGACCTGAGCCATCTTTTCTGGCAGGGTTGCGATCCGGTGGAAGTGATCCATTTTCTGGGCAAACAGGGCATCATTTATCACGCGCATATGAAGGACACTGTTCTTTACCCGGAAAACGTCGCGAAATACGGCATCCTTAACTTTGTCTTCGAAACCGGCGATCTTCCCCTTGCTTCCGATGCCTTCCGCGCCGTCGGCTATGGCCATGGCGCGTCAGTCTGGAAGTCCATCGTCCAGGCGTACATGGACGTCGGCTACGAAGGCATTCTCAGCATCGAAAACGAAGATCCGATCCTGAGCGGGGAAGTGGGCGTGGAACGCGCTGCGTACGTTCTGAAAAACGTTCGCGACGAACTTCTCGGGGCTTGAGGTGAATCGCGGCCAATTTGTAAACTCCTGTGGTGCTACGGGTTTGGGCGCTGTGGTTGGGCGCCCTTTCCGTTTATACGGGCAGAGCAGTGTATTCCCATTTGCCTTCACCCGCTTCGCGGCGCAACCACTTTAGGATAAGCTGTTCCGCGCCCTTCTGAGTTGCAAATTACCCCTAATAACGAGGAGCCTCGATGACCCAGGTGAGGCGCGCTCGCCGAATTTCCCGGTTGCCCTCCAGTTCCCGAATCCTGAGAGCTTCCCTTGGATCATCGGAAAGCGGCGAAGAAACTTCTCACTACACTGTCCCAGCAGAAGAACTGGCCGGAGGAAGCTCACCTTCCCAGCGGGCGATGACCGCGCTGGCCAGACAGTTGCCGATGACGTTGACCGACGTGCGCGCCATATCAATCAGGGCATCAACGCCGAGAATGATGAAGATCGGTTCGGTGGGCAGATGAAACGTAGCAGCCGTGGCCAAGAGCACGACGAGAACAGCGCGCGGCACGCCGGCCACGCCTTTGCTGGTGAGCATGAGCGCAAAAACCATGAAGAGTTGCTGCGTCCAGCTCATGGGGATGCCCGCGGCCTGCGCCACAAAAATCGAAGCCATGGCAAGATAGAGTGTCGAGCCGTCCAGATTGAAGCTGTAGCCCGCGGGGATAACAAAGGCGACGATTTCCCGGGGCACGCCAAACTCTTCCATGGATTCCATGGCGCGGGGCAAGGCCGCTTCCGAAGTGCTGGTGGCGAAAGCGATCGTGGCGGGCTCCGCCACGGCTTTCAAAAAACGCCCCAGCGGCAAGCGCGCGATCAGCACAATCGGGAGGAAGACCAGCACCACGAAAGCGAGCAGCCCGCCCCATGCCGTCAACAGCAGTTTCGCCAGCGGCAAGAGCACGCTCATTCCCATGTGTCCGACGGTGTAGGCCATCGCGGCACCCACGCCGATGGGCGCGTAGTACATCACGATATTGGTGAAGCGGAACATCGTTTGCGTGAGCGATTCCGCGACGCTGAGGATGGGCTGCCGGGATTTTTCCGGCACACGCGTCAGCGCGATGCCAAATAGAATTGCGAACACAGCCACCTGTAGAATCTGGTTATCCCCGATAGCCCTGACGATATTTTCCGGGAAAATGTGCAGCACGAAATCGTCCCACTTCAGCGGTGCAGCCGCCGGTTGTAGTTGTTCCGCCACCACGGCATGTAAAGCTAACCCCTGGCCTGCCCGCGTGAGGTTGATTGCCGCTATCCCGATGAATAACGCGAGCGTCGTTACCGCCTCAAAGTAGACCAGGCTTTTCAAGCCAATCCTGCCAACCTTCTTCAGGTCACCATGACCGGCGATCCCGGTTACGAGCGTGCCCAGAATCAACGGCGCCACGATCACCTTGATCAAGCGCAGAAAAATATCGCTGAGAAGGCGCAGGTGCACCGCGAATTGCGGGCGATCCAGCCCAACCTCAAGCCCCGCAAGCATGGCGAAGAATATCCAAAATGTAAGCGAACTCCTGCGCAGCCCCGCAAGCGCCAGAAAAAAGAGGCCAGCCCAGCGGAGGACGATCAACACGGCTTGCCCCGGCAGAATCACGGGCAACAGCGACCCCGCCGCAAAGAGCAACAATCCTGCCGGCAAGAACAGGGAATAGCTTTTCGATTTCGCGTCAGCCAAGAGAGGTCCCCGGTTTGGATTCAGCAAGGAGCGAGTGGCGCCATCATAGCCTGAGGCGCGAGAGCCGGAACAGTTTTTCTTTTTTGAGAGGGCGCGGCGGCTTGCCGTAATGTCGCAGCGGCTGCTATCGTGCCTGCATGTCAAAAATCAGCCATCTGGAATGTTCGCGGTGTCGCGGAACGCTCGCCGCGGATAAGCCCCAAACAGTTTGCCCGCAGTGCGCCGGCTCGCTGTATGTGCGCTATGACCTCGCGCCGCTGAAGGGAATTGCCAACCGTGATCAAATTGCCAGGGAATCCTCTCTGACCGGCTGGTCCGGTCTGTGGCGATACCGCTGCGTTCTTCCCGATGTCGAGCCGGTCACTTTGGGCGAAGGCTGGACGCCCATGCTGCGCAGCCGGCGCTATCCCGGCGTTTTTCTGAAGGAGGAAGGCGCGAATCCCACCGGAAGTTTCAAGGCCAGAGGTCTGGCGCTCGGCGTCACCATGGCGCGCCATTACGGGTTGAAAAAACTCGCCGTGCCCTCCGCCGGAAACGCCGCGGGCGCCCTGGCCGCCTATGCCGCGGCCGGCGGACTCGAAGCCCACATCTTCATGCCCAAGGATGTGCCGTTTGCCAATTACGTGGAGGCCGTTCTGTATGGCGCGAAGGTCACCCTGGTGGATGGACTGATTTCCGATTGCGGCCGGATGGTGGCCGAGAGGAAAGAGAAAGAAGGCTGGTTCGACATCTCCACGCTGAAAGAGCCCTTTCGCGTGGAAGGAAAGAAGACCATGGGCTACGAGTTGGTCGAACAACTCGGCTGGGAATATCCCGCGGCGGTGTTCTATCCCACCGGCGGCGGAGTCGGCTTGATCGGTATGTGGAAAGCTTTTGGTGAATTGGAGGAACTCGGCTGGGTGCGGCCCGGCAAGCGACCGCGCATGATCGCGGTGCAGTCGGCGGGATGCGCGCCAGTCGTGCGCGCTTTTGAACAGGGCGAAAAGACGAGTCAGATGTGGCAGAACGCAGCGACCTTCGCTTCCGGCCTGCGCGTGCCAAAGCCCTACGGCGACTACATCATGCTGGAAATTCTGCGCGAATCGGGTGGCGTGGCGCTTTCCATCCCCGATGAACAGATTCTTGCTTCGCTGAAAGATTGGGCAAAAAACGAGGGAATCTTTCTATCTCCGGAAGGCGCCGCGGCCACGGCAGCTTACGACCACTTGCTAAGCACCGGCTACCTTAAGCCCGAAGACCGCGTCGTGATCTTCAACACGGGCGCGGGACTCAAGTACACGGACGTAACCGCGGAAGCTGCGGGCCTAAACCGTCCAGCAAGCTCTCTGTCCTCTTAACGCGGCAGTTTATCGCGCGGCGTCTCGCCGCCCGGCAGGCTCCCAGAGTTCAATGGGGTTGCCCTCGGGATCGTACAAGCGCGCGAAGCGGCCGTTTGGGTACACCTGCGCGTCGATCTCGACGCTGATCCCGGCGGAGCGAAATTGCGCTGCCATCGCATCGAGATTGCCAACGCGAAAATTGATCATCCACACTTTGCCGGCGTCCCCGAAATATGTCGTGGTTTCCGGGAAAGGCGCGAAGACCGTTGGCCCGGCCTCCTGCTGCCAGGGAGGCGTCTCGTAATCCGAAGGAACGACCGCCACGCCCGGATGATCGCGGTACCACTCCGCAAGCACAACAGGACCACGCGCGCGAAAGAACAGGCCCCCGATGCCTTTTACTTGTTCCATTCTTGCTGCGCTTAGAAGCGCAGTTTGGAGAGGTAGGTGTAGCTGTTGGTGAGGCTGGCAAGAGCATCCTTCGGCCAATCGTTTTCGACGATGAAGTGCTTTATGCCGGCCTTGTCCGCGTTTGAGAAAATCCTTTTCCAGTCGATCACGCCGGATCCGACATCGGTCATGTCGGCCTCCAGAGTGTCCAGCTTCGTCAGAACCGTATTGTCATCGGAGGGTTTCGGGAGCTTCTTCATGTCCTTGACATGGACCAGCGGGAAACGGCCCGGGTAGCGATTGAAATAGGAAACGGGATCCTGGCCGGCGACGACAATCCAGCAAAGGTCCATTTCCATGTTGCAGAATTTCGGGTCCGTCGAATCGAGCAGAAAATCATAGGGGCGCTTGCCGCCCAGCAGCGGGCTTGGCTGAAACTCCCAGGTGTGATTGTGGTAGGCGAAGTTGATGCCGGCCTTGTTCGAGGCTTCCCCGGCCTTGTTGAATACGTCAGCGATGCGCTTGTAGCCATCCGGCTGCTTGCGCGCATCATCCGGAATCCACGGGCAAACGATGTAGCTCTGCCCCATGATCTTTGCGGCTTCAATCGTTTCGGGCCAATGGCTTTCGACGATGTCGTAGCCGACGTGGGAGGAGGGCGCGGTCAGCCCATCCTTGTCCAGGATGGCGCGAACGTCCTTCGGAGAATGGTTGAAGAGGCCCGCGAACTCGACTTCTTTGTAGCCGATGGCGGCGACTTTGGAGATGGTGCCCTCGAAGTCGCTCTTCATGAGGTCGCGGACGGAGTAGAGCTGCACGCCGACTTTTTCGATCTGATGCGTGGCGGCGAAGCTCTTGCTGGGAAGGGAAGTCAGAACAGCAGTGGCGATGGAAGTTTCCAGAAAGGTTCGGCGGTTCATGCGGAGATTGTACACCGAATCGCCCAGGCAGGAGCAAAACAAGAGCGCCCCGAGAAGATCGGGGCGCTCTTGCTGGGAGGAAGCCACAGCGCGTTCGCTGGGACGCGCACTGTGGCGCTACGTTGGGGGTTAGAACTGAAAGCGCAAACCAAACTGCATGATGCGCGGGTTGTGAGAGGCGTTCAGCACAAGGAAGCCGTCAGAGGCGCACGATGGGGCACCCGCGTTGTAGTTTGGCCCTCCTACACAGGGCATGCCCACGTTTGCGCCGGCGCCGCCAGATGAGCCATTTCCGTTGACCTGGTCCAACTGCGTGTGATTGAACACGTTGAAGTTCTCCCAGCGGAATTCAAACGCGTAGCGCTCTCTAAACTCAAAGCGCTTGAACAGACCGAAATCATTGTTAAATCGCCCCGGGAGGCGCAACTGATTGCGCGCGGCGGTACCGAACGTCAGTCCCACCGGAAGCGCATATGCCGCTGGGTTGTACTTCAGGACTCCGAAGACACCTGCCGCGGCATAGGCAGCTTGCTCAGCCTGTGTCACCGCAGTGGGATCGCCGACCACATCCGGGTACGAGAGAACCCCAACCCCATTCGCAACTCCCGCGTTGTCGCTGTACGTAGTGCCATTTGTTACCGTGAAGGGCAATCCGGACAATGCCGTAGTGATACCGGATACCTGCCAGCCACCCAACAGTGTGTGCAATGCACCGGGCTGCTTGAAAAAGGGGAGCGCATAGACGTAGCTCAAGGAGAACGAGTGCCGAACGTCAAAGTTAGAACTGGCGCGGCTGAGTGCGGGATCGGCTGGGTCCGTGAACACCGGGTCGTAGCGGTCCGAGGAATCGTCAATCGAGTGACTGTAGGTATAGCTGGCGCTCAATGTCAGGTCACCCAAGCTGCGGCGCAACGCCACCTGGAGGGAGTTGTAGCTCGAGTTGGCGGAATTTTCGACGCGTGCGATCGTTCCCACGCCTTGGTACTTCCGGAAGTAATTCGCCGCCCCATATCCGCAAGCGACGAACAGATTCTGCACCGCCTGGCCGCTGATCGTAGCGCCATTGCTGATGGTCGCCGAAATCGGAAGGCCCGTTGAATCCAGATTGAAATTGCTCATGTCAGACGGGCAATCCGCCGCGGTAATGGGAAGACTTGCGGCAATGTAGGGATTCTCCGACGCGGGCGCCTCTGTCAACTGATTCGCGTCGAATTGGCGGGTCAGGTGCGTGCCCTTGCTGCCGACGAAGGCCACGGAAAGCATGATGTTGCTGGGCAATTGATGCTCGACGCCCAAGTTCCACTGTTGCATGTACGGCCACTGCACCTGACCCGGGATGGAGATCGGGCTCATGGGGCTTGGCGGACCTGAAGGTCCCGCGGATCCTGCAACGTTGGCGTAGCCGGGCACATTGTACACGGCGCCGTTTACGGCCAACGGGTTGACGCTTTCCTCCAACAATTCGGCATTGGCTTCGTTTCCGTTCATGTGCTCGAAGAAAATGCCATAGCCGCCGCGGATTGCCCACTTCCCGTCACCAAAGGGGTCATAGGCAAAACCCAGCCGCGGGCCTGGATTCATCCACTTGTTCTTCATGCAGCCCGTTATGCCAGGTGAAACGCCGGCGACGGTAGGATTGGAATTACCGCACTGGGACAGCCCATTGAACAGGCTCGTACCGGGCGTGATGTTAAGCAACCCTGTGTTGGCACTGTTGAAGGGATACAGACTCGGGGCATTCGCAGGGTTATAGCTGGCCTCGGAGAAATTGAACTCGTGGTCTTGCTTCTCCTGGTAACGTCCGAAAATGCTCCACCGCAGACCAAGATTCAGGGTGAATTTCTTGGTGATGCGCCAATCATCCTGGAAGAAGGGTTCAAATATCTTGTAGCGATCATAGTAGTAGATGTCCGCCTGGTTCTGCGTGTAGGTAGCGATCTGGGCGGTGAGCAGGTCCGCGAACGGATTGCCAGTGCTGATTGGATTGCCGACCGCGAAGGCCAACTGGCCCTGAGGATCGAACGAGGATTCCTGGTTCTTTTGCGCGGCGGCAAAATATCCGCCGAACATCAAAGTGTGGGTCCTGATGATCTTGGTTACGATGTCCCGGTAGGTGTAGGTCGGGTTGGCGTTCTTCCAAGGAAAGTATCCTGTGTCCACACTAAAGCCGCCGGAGCCATACGCGACACCTGCCGTGTTGCCCACAGAGAAAGCCGGAATCTTGCCTGCCAAGCCGTTGGCGAACAAGGGAGCGAGGTCAATGCCGCCGCTGGGCAGATTCACTGCGCTGTTCACGTTCGACAGGAAGATGTGATCGTCCGTATAGCTGGCCACGAACTCATTCATCAGGGTTGGCGTAAAATTGGAAGTCAGCCGAGTCACAAAGCTGGTCGTAGGTCCGGCAAAATTCGTATTGGTATTATCGAAGGTGTTGCCGTACTGACCCCACAAAGGGCCCTGGTTGGTCGTGCCCCAGGTGTCATGGATCCAGCGGAACGTCAAGCGCTGGTTGTCCGTGAGGTTGTGGTCCACGCGAATCAGTTCTTCGCGCCAGTGCGTCGGCAAGCTGGGATTTGCCAGGTATGCCGGCAACGGATTGCCCGCCGCTTGGCCTGTGGCATATTGTCCCAGCGTCCCATTCGCGTGAGGGATCAAGGTCAGCAGCGCGGTTGCGGTTGAGGAAAATGGCGTGGGAAGCGTGTTGTTCACAAACGGTGTACCCGGCGAGCCGGACTGAGAAGGGCAGTCTGGGTAGGCTGTGGGATCGAAAGCGGCCCCGGTGTAGACCGGGCAAACGTCATTGAAATTACCCCCGCGTTCCGCGTCCGATGGCACGTTCTGTGCGATCGTCGATCCTGGCTCGATTTCCCGCCGCCATTCCTGCGACCAGAAAAAGAAGGTCTTCTTTTTATATATCGGGCCGCCGACCGTGTAGCCCCAATCATGCTTCTTATAAGTAGGACGCGGAATTCCTTGTCCGTTGTCCTGCCAGGAGTTGGCGTTGAAGAAATCGTTGCGGCCATAGTAGAAAGCGCTGCCGTGGAAGGAACTGGTGCCGGACTTGGTTTCGACTTCGACAGTCCCGGAGGCGTTCTTGCCATACTGCGCGCCGTAGTTCGAGGTGAGCACCTTGAACTCGGCAATGGCCTCGAGGTTGGGGTACACGTTGAGGGTGGAGTTGGAACCGTTATCCATGTTGTCGCCGCCGTCGATTTCCCAGTTGTTGTATTCGGTGCGGCCACCATTGATGCTGTATAGGATGTTGCCGGCGACTCCGACCGTGCCTTCATCCTGGCCCGTCTGGTTAACGACCCCAGGAGAGAGCGTGATAAGTTGAGTGAAGTTGCGGCCATTCAGTTCGAGTTGTTGGACCTGCTTGCCCGTAATTGTGCTGCCAATCTCGGAAGATTGTGTGTCCACTTGGGCGACGTTTTCGCCGGTGACGACCACTTCCTCAGTAACCATCCCAACCATCAGCGTCACGTCCACGCGCGCTTTTTGCGCCACTTCCAAAACGAAGTTCTGCGCTTCAAATTTCTGGAAGCCCTTGGCAATGACCGCAATGTTGTATGTGCCGGAAGGCAGCGAGGAAGCAACGTAAACGCCCTCCCCGTTCGTCTCCGTGGTGCGCGTCAGGTTGCCGCCAACGCTGGCGATAACCACCTGTGCGCCGACCACTGCGGCCCCGGTCTTGTCTGTGACCGTGCCGCTGATCAGACCGTTCGTCTGCGCGGATGCGAGCATCGGGAGCAAGAGGAGAAGAGTAAGTGTCCCAAGGCAGGAGAAGCGCCGCACGCCATGCGAGTAATAAGCGAATGGAATTGCCATCACGATGAACCTCCGGTAACTTAATTTTCGCCCGAATGCTGGAGAGATTGGAGGCTGGAGGAAGAGGAAAAAGAGCCGAAAACCACCCTAAAGTCCGCATCCGACCACTCGCCGCCACATCCCCGGTTCCCCCGACGGGACCCGACCAGGTCCCAAAACAACCTATTAAATCGGATTAATAAAGGAAAGTGGGGCATCTGTCAAGGACAAAATAAGTCCTTTTCTCCGAGGCCACCAGCCCTGGCTCCCTCCGGCTAGAGTACGGCCATTGCCAATGATGCGAACCTGGGTTGAAGCGGACAGTGAGAATGGCGGAAACTAGCCTGAGAAGGATGAAAAACAGACAAACAGTTCTTGGGATTTGCAGCGGATTGGTGCTCGCGGCCAGCCTGGCCGGCGGAGTGCCCGCGGCGTCGCGCTTCTCAGTTGGGGAGATTTCGGAGCGCCAAACACGTACTGCCAGTGATCCTCAAGCATGGTTTCAAAAAGGGCAGACGGCCCTCCAGAGCGGGGATCTGCAAGCGGCCGAAGACGCTTTCCGCAAGGTATTGGCAGCGGATCCAAAAGCTGGCGCCGCCTACGCCAATTTGGGCGTTATCGCCATGCGCCGCAAGCAGTGGGATGAAGCCTTGAAAAATCTGAAAAAGGCAGAGAGGCTTTCCCCCAAAATGGCGGGCATTCGCTTGAACATCGGGCTCGTCGAGTTTCGCCGCGAGAACTATGCCGGAGCTATCCCCCCGCTGCAAAGCGTCGTGCGCGATGAGCCCAATTCACAGCAGGCGCGCTACCTTCTCGGCCTGTGCCAGGTCTTCACGCAGGATTACGCTGCTGCCGTGAAAACGCTCGAGCCCCTTTGGGAGCCGATGTCCAGCAACGTGATGTATCTCTACGTCCTGGGTATGGCTGCCAGTCGCGCGGGCGACAAGGAACTCGACGAAAAGGCCATCCACCGGCTCATTGACATTGGCGGAGACACTCCGGAGTTTCATCTGATCCTCGGCAAATCCTATCTCCAGCGTGAGGAGATCGCCGGCGCCCTGACAGAACTGGGAAAGGCCGAAGCGCTGAATCCTCAACTGCCGTATTTGCATTTCAACCTTGCAGTGGCGTACCTGCACATTGCCAACTACGAGAAGAGTGAAGCCGAATTCCGCAAGGATATTCAACTGGAGCCGGAACTTGCGGACAATTACGTCCAGCTTGGGCACCTCTACTGGCTCACGCAGCGGAATGATGACGGCGTGGAGGAATTTCGCAAGGCGCTCGCGAAGGATCCAAAAAGCGGCAACGCCTGGTTTGGTCTTGCAAGAAGTTACCTCAGACAAAAGAAATATGCCGAGGCATTGCAAGCGATCGATAAAGCGACAAAGTTGGCGCCGGAAAACCAGCGCGTGCACTTCATACGCGGCCAGGTGCTGCAACGCCTGGGCCGCAAGGATGAAGGCAAGACCGAGTTTGAAATCGCGAAAAAGCTCATGGACAAAGGGTTCAATGAGGATCGGGAAAAGCTGGAAGAGCGGTACGTGCCGAGCCCGGAGTTGACCCAACTGCCGAACTGAAAAGCGCGGCCGCGAAGGCAAGAGCTAGATTTGCGGCGGCTTTTGCCAGGGGCCGCGGGATTGCTCCAGAGTTTCGACGACGGCGAGGAGGAGTTCTTCTTCGTAGGGCCGGGCAATCAGTTGGATGTTGATGGGAAGTCCCTCGGGCGATTGGCCGAAGGGGAGGGAAAGCCCCGGAAAGCCCGCGAGGTTCAGCCACTGACAGTGGCGCATGGTGTCCCGGTAATTGTGCGCATCGCCGGCGCGATAATTGCCCGCGCCATGTTGGAAGGCAGGCACCGTGGAAACAGGCGAGAGAAGGATCGGCACCTCGCGCACTTGCCGGAACAGATCGGCGCGCACCAAGTCGCGTTCCGTGCACGCAGCCATAAACGATTCCAGTGTGACCGCGGGTTCCGCCGCTGTAGCTGCAAGATACTCTCGCAACATCGGGCTCAACGAGTTTTCCTGGCCCTTCGTGCTGTGACGAATCAGATCGCCGATCACCGGTCCAAAGAAGAACCACCACAATTGCAGCGCGCGATCGAGTCCCTGCAACTTCATCGGCTCGACATGGAAGCCCTGCTCCGTGAGGAGTTGACCCGCGCGGTGCACGGCGGCTTGCGTTTCGGGCGTGGCGGTGCCGAGCGCGCCGCTCTCGAGAATTCCGATGCGCAGGCCGCGCAATTCCACCGCGCGAATAGAGCGCAAGGGTACAGGCGCGGAGAGCGCGTCGCCGGCGTCCGGCCCTGCCATCACTTCGAAGAGTGCGCGAAGATCCGCAGTCGTGCGCGCCATCGGCCCCACCACGCCAATCCACGAGAACGCGCCTGCCCCCGGCGGAAAATGTCCCGTGGCTGGAATCCGGCCCGGCGTAGGTTTGAGTCCGCAAATTCCGGAAAAATGAGCGGGCGCGCGGATGGAACCGCCGCCATCGCTGCCTACCCCGCCCATGGAACAGCCGCTGGCAATTGCCGCCGCTTCGCCGCCGCTCGAGCCGCCTGCGGATCTGGAAAGGTCCCAGGGATTGGAAGTTTTCCCGGAGACGCGATTGTCCGTTTCGTAGGCCATCAGGAATTCCGGCGTGTTGGTATTGCCTAGCAGGATTGCTCCGGCGGATTCCAGGCGGGCCACGAGCGTCGCGTCGCTCGTCGGCACGTAGTCTTTGCGCAAGAGCGAGCCCGCCGGGCAGGGCCAGCCGGCGACATCAATACACGACTTCACCGTGAGCGGAATGCCTGTCAGCGCCCGCAACGGCTCCCCACGCTGCATGGCAGCTTCCGCCTGGCGAGCCCGCGCCAGCGCCGACTCCGCGTCCAGATGCACGAAGGCATTCAGCTTAGGCTGGAGGGCCTGCGCGCGCTGCAGATGTGCCGTGATCACCTCAACCGGGGAAATTTCTTTTCGGCGGAATTTTTCGAGCGTTTCAGCGATGGGAAAATAATTGAAAGTAGCCATGAGGTCCCTTCAGCAAGGTAAAGGCCGGCGTCCTTCCGGTCAAGGCTAGCCGGGCCGGACCGCAGAAGACCCCTATAAAAACGGTTGACGATGTCCTGCTGAGCCAAGACAATCGAAAGGATAGCGGGACGGGGGCAAATTCACCGCGTGTCGCGCGACCAGAAAGAACATTCCTTCATGGCTCTCACACAATTCAATTCACGGCATCGTTTTATCGTCCTGAGTGCGTTGCTCACGTTGCTTGCGGTTGGCTCCCTGGCAGTGTTGCGGCTCAAGGCGACGCAAACGCCCGCGGGTCCGAAGACTGGTGTTGCTGGGGGCGAGGGCATTTCCCCCGAGGCGCTGCGCCTGAATACCCTGGGCGTGGCTTACATGAACCAGCAAAAAGCCGTCGAAGCGCAAAAATATTTCGAGCAAGCACTGGCGGCAGACCCACAATTCGCGGCAGCGAAAATGAATCTGGGCATCTCTTTCCTGGGCCAGCAGAAAGTGGAACGGGCCCGCGCCGCTCTCGAAGAGGCTACCGCGAAACTTCCGCAGGATCCCTACGCCTGGTACAACCTGGGCCTCGCCTACAAGGACTGCAACGAAGCGGAAAAGGCTATCGCCGCGTTCCAGCACGTGGAAAAAATTGTGCCCGAAGAGCCGGATGCCTTCTACTTCGAGGGTTTCATGAATGCGCAGTTGCTACGCTATGACGAAGCGATTGCGGCATTCCAAAAAGCGTTGTCTCTTTCTCCCTTTCACGCCTCGGCGCAGTTCGGTCTTGCGCGCGCCTACCAGCGGAAAGGTGACGCCGTTGCCGCCCGGGAAAGCATGAAGCAGTTTCAGAAAATCAACTCCGAGCATCTCGGTGCACCATTTGGCGTGGGCTACGGCGACCAGGGCAAATACTCACTCGCGGAATTTGTACACGGCACCGTGGCTACGGCCCCACCGGAGATTTCCGTTCATTACACGCAGGAACCTCTTGCCAATCGCGTCTTGACGACTTCAGCCATCGGTCCGAGCAGCGGCGCGTGCTTCCTCGATTATGACGGGGACGGCAAACCCGATCTTTTCCTGGTGGGCGCAGGCGAAGGCAAGAGCCGCCTCCTCCACAATTTAGGCGACGGCAAGTTTGAGGATGTGACGGAGAAAGCCGGGCTGAGCAGTCTAGGCGCGGGATTGGGGTGCGCCGCAGGCGATTTCGACAGTGACGGCCACACCGATCTGGCCGTCTGCGAAACGGGCGGCGTGCGCCTGCTTCGCAACGACGGCCACGGCAAGTTTGAGGATGTGACCGAAAAAACCGGGATCCGCCGCGAAAAGGGCTGTGTTGCCGCTACTTTTGTGGATTACGACCACGATGGCGACCTCGACCTCTACCTGACCATGGCCCCCGACAGTGAAACGCGTAAGAACCGGCTTTGGCGCAACAACGGAAATTCCACATTCACGGACGTCTCGGAAGAATCCGGCATGGGCCTGGATGCCACGGGCGCGGGCGTCGTTATGACGGACTTCAACAACGATCGCGCGATTGATTTTGTTGTTGCCGGTGGGCCGCAAGGTGCCGCCATTTTCCTGAATCCACGCGAAGGAAAGTTCAAGGCGCTCCCGGGGATCGATTTTGCGAAAGAGAATTTGCCGCCCGCTGTCGGCGTCATCGCCTTTGATTTCGACAAAGACGGCTGGATGGATCTGGCATTTACCCACGCTGGTCCGCCGGGACTCACCCTGTGGCGAAACGTCCAGGGCAAGAAACTCGAACGCGTGCCACTCCCCGATCTCGGCTGGAAGAGGGGCTGGGGCCTCACATCGCTCGATTTCGATAATGATGGCTGGCTCGATCTTGCGGCCGTGGGGGAATCCGCGAATGGTGGGGAGATTCGGTTGTTGCGCAATTTGGGCGAGGCGGGCTGGGCCGATGTCACGAAAAAGACGCAACTCGATGCCGTCAAGTTAAGCAGGCCGGTGGCCCTGGCCGTAGCCGATCTGAGAACCAATGGAAGCCCCGACCTGATTGTGACCCAAGCGGGAGGCGCACCCATCCTGCTTGAAAATGTTGGCGCCAACAAAAACAACTGGATTCAGATCGACCTCAAGGGCCTGGATGACAACAAAAATGGAATCGGCACTAAAGTCGAGATCTTCGCCGGAGGGCTGTACCAGAAATGGGAAATGGCCGGCGCTTCCGGCTACCTCGGCCAGAATTCTCCCGTACTGATCGCGGGCCTGGGCAGCGAAAAATCCACGGACGTGGTGCGTCTCTTGTGGCCAAAGGGTGTGCCGCAGGACGAAGTGAACCTCCAGGCCGGGAAAGTCCAGATTATCAACGAACTCGACCGCCGCGGCAGTTCCTGCCCCGTTCTCTTTTCTTGGAATGGCAAAGAATACGAATTCATTGCCGACATGATCGGCCCCGCGGTTGTGGGGCACTGGGTAGCCCCGGGGGAGCGCGACGTCCCCGACCCCGACGAATATCTGAAAGTTCCGGCAAAGAGTGTCCACCCGAAAAATGGCCTGCTCAGTTTCCGTTTCCTGGAGCCGATGGAAGAGACCGTTTATCTCGACCAGGTGCGCCTGCTGGCCATCGATCATCCCGCGGATGTCGAGGTTAATCCGAACGAACGCTTCGCCAGCGCGCCACCCTTCCCCGAATTTCGCGTGATTGTCACGGAGCATCCGCAACTGCCGGTTGGCGCGTGGGACGACCACGGCAACGACGTGCTGCCGCTGCTCGCCAAGCGCGACCGCAAATACGTCACACAGTTTGAAGGCCTGCCCTACACCGGATTCGCCAAATTGCACTGGATCGAACTCGATCTCGGCCAATGGGACGCGGCAAAACCCCTGCGTCTGCTCCTGGATGGCTACACCGACTATTTCACCGCGACTTCCATGTACGCCGCCAATCAGGCGGACATTAAGGTCATTGCGCCTTACGTGGAAGCGCAAGACGCGCAGGGTAAATGGGTGCGCGTCGTCGAGGATATGGGATTTCCCGCCGGCCTGGAACGGACCATGGTCGCGGATCTTAGCGGCAAGATTCCCGCCGCCACGCGCCGCATCCGCATCGTCACCAACCTGAAGATTTATTGGGACGCCGTGCGCATCGATCAGACGCCCGAATCGAAAAATCTCCGCGTCAACGAAGTTCCTCTGGCCACCGCGGCGCTGGAATTTCTCGGCTACCCGCAGGAAATTCGTCTGCAACCCGCGAGCGACACGGTGTATTCCTACACGCGGCGGAGCGCCACGGGGCCGTATGCGCGCGCCGCGGGGAACTATACGCGCTACGGCGACGTTAAAACCCTGCTCAGCGCTTCCGACGACAAATTCGCCGTTTTCGGTTCTGGCGAAGGCGTCAAGCTCGAATTCGATCCGCAACATCTCCCGAATCTTCCCGCGGGCTGGGTGCGCGACTATTTTTTCTATGCCGACGGCTTTGAGAAAGACATGGATTTTTACGCGGCCAACGGCTTTACGGTTGAGCCCCTGCCAAGGCATGGCTTGCTTTCCTATCCCTACCCCGAAGGCAAGGACTATCCGCTCGACGACGAGCACCTCCGATACAAATTGGAGTACAACACGCGCTCGCGTTCGGATCGTCTGCCGGGCAATTTGCGCTACGAATATCCCGCACAGAAGTGAGGGAAACAACATGGGGAGAAGCGGCGTCGTCACGATCCGCGATGTAGCTCGAGAAAGCGGCTACTCGGCGTCGACGGTCTCCATCGTGTTGAACAGCGCTCCGCTGTCGAACTACATTCACGCGGAAACGAATGCGCGCATCCAGGCGGCAGCGCGCTGCCTTGGCTATCGCACCTGAAGTAGACCGGAAATTCTTACGCTCCGACAGAGACCCAGCTGCGTTTCTGCGCGCTTTCGGCGATCGCTTCGCATAGCAGGAGTTCGTCGTGGCCCGTCTCAAACGTCGGAAACGTTCTTGGCGCGCGAAAATCTCCGGCAGCGATGTAGCTGTAGAAATCCTTGAAAAGTTGCACGAAAGTGTCGGGGTAACCCTCGGCGTGGCCGCCGGGATAAGCTGCATAACCGCGCGATTCCGGCGACTGCAGCCCGGGATCTTTCGGAAGGACTTCGCTGGCCCGGTCGCGCCGGCCAATCCACAGCGAATTGGGCGATTCGGAATCGAACGCCAGCGAGGCTTCGGAGCCGTCAATCTCAAACCACAACCGCGCCTTGCGCCCGGCGCTGACTTGCGAGACGGTCATCACGCCGTGAGCATCGTTTTCAAAGCGCAGCAGCACGGAGGCGTAATCGTCGGTCGTCATCAACACTTCCGCGGTCTCTGCCGCGCCAGCTTTCTGAAATGTCTCCACGCGCCCCTTGGGTTTTCGTCGCGTCGGAAGAACCGTGGCCAGATCGGCGCAAAGCTCGGACACCTTGCTATTGGTGAGCCAGGTCACCAGGTCGAGCCAGTGCGTGCCAATGTCGGAGACGGCGCGCAGTTCGCCGCCCGACTTTGCTTCCAGCCGCCAGTTCCAATCCGTGGGGAATAGCAGCCAATCCTGCAAAAAGCTGCCGTGCACCAGTCGCACCTGCCCGATTGCGCCTTTGCGAATCAATGCGCGAGCTTCATGACACAGCGGGTAGTAGCGCAGGTTGTACGCCACTCCGCCCACCCGTCCTGTTTCTTTCGCCAGGGAAACCAGCGCCGCGGATTCCCGCGAATCCAGCGTCAGCGGCTTTTCGCACAAAACATTCTTCCCCGCGCGGAGGAGCTGGCTGGCCTCCTGGAAATGTTCATTGTTTGGCGTGCACAAATGCACGACCTGAACGGAGGAATCCGCGGCGAGTTCCTCGAGCGAAGCGTACGCTCGCGGCAATCCCAGCGCATCCCGCGAAGCTTTGGTGCGCTCCGGCGTGCTGCCCAGCACCCCCTGGACCGAAATACCAAGGCGCCGCAAGGCATCCAGGTGCGCTCGGCCGACGAATCCTAATCCAATGATGGCTGCGTTGATTTTCTGCATAAGCACTCCTTCGGGAAGGACAGCCCATTACAAACCATCTCATGAATGCTTCATAGGGGGTCGGAGCTTCAGCTCCGACATCAAATTGCCTGATATAGCGGGCTTTAGCCCCTGAGGATACTCCTTCCTTCTTGTTGAATCCATTTATACGACAAGCTGTAACGGAAATCGTAAATGCCAAGTAGAGACGAAATGCATACACTGGTACCGGAAACTACTAGGCTTCGCGGAATACAGAGACAAAACTCGTATTGTCATCCCGAGCGCAGCGAGGGATCTGCTTTTGCCTGGAAGCAAGATACAGCGGATTCCTCGCGCCAAACTCGCGCTCGCAATGACAACCTATTCTCGTTGGGTGCGTTCCCCATGCTCGAAAGGTGTAACTCTAATCTGCGACGCTCTATAGGAGGACCAGGGAATGCAAACGAAGCATGTAGTGATCGCAGGACTGGCCATGCTTGTTGTTTCGGCCGCGGCCTATGCGGGGCCGAGCGGAGGCACTGTCAGCGGCAAAGTGACCTACGAGGGCACACCGGCCAAGATGAAACCGATTGACATGTCCATGGAACCTTCTTGCGCCAAGATGTACGCGACGCCGCAACTCGCGGAAACCGTCGTAACGGGCGCCGGCAACAGCCTGGAGAATGTGGTCGTCTACGTATCCGCGGGAGCGCCGAACGACGCGGCTCCTTCCAACGCTGCGACCTTCACGCAGAAGGGTTGCCGGTACATCCCTCACCTGCTGGCCTTGCAGGTCAATCAGGAACTCAAGATCAACAACGAGGATCAGACCTCCCACAACATCCATCCGCTGCCGAAGTTGAATCGCGAGTGGAATAAATCGCAGCCGCCGGGAGCGCCGCCGATTAGCGAGAAATACGACAAGGCGGAATTCATACCCGTGAAGTGCAACGTGCATCCCTGGATGCATGGCACGTTTGCGGTGCTGCCGAACTCTCACTATGCCGTGACCGGCGATGGCGGTTTGTTCTCGCTGGCAAACTTGCTCCCGGGCAAGTACACCATCACCGCCTGGCATGAGTCCTACGGCGCGCAGTCGCAGGATGTCACCATCAGCGGCGGCGAGACCAAGACCGTCAACTTCGTTTTCAAGGCCAAGCCCAACTGACCAGGGCTTGGTCTCAGTATCGATTAGTATTTATGAGGTGCTAGTTTCGAAACTGGTACGAGGAGGATAGTCAGGAAAGAAGGGAGAAGAGCGGACTCACCCTTTGCCTAAGGCGCAAAGGGCAGGCTACCCAAAGTCATCTTACCGCGTCAAGGGTGAACCACCTGCCAAATCCTTACGTCGCCGCAAAGGGTGCTCCACCCGCCCCGTCGTTTGCGGGCAACAGTTTTTTCATCTTTCACACAGCGGGCCTTTTGTCTTCAACCGCATGTATTCAGAATGCGACAGTCCAAGGGCGGCACGCACTCGGGACTGAAGTGCACGGAGATCCCGGTTGCTCTCCTCGTAGCAGCTGACAACGGCGCTCCAAACGTCTCCTGTGTAAGGGTCAACCGCGTAATTTCCTACAACGACGCTTTGATTCGGTGCTCCTGCCCACGTTACAGAGAAAAACATGAAGCGGGAAGAGTTCGGATCGTCGTATTGCTCCGCCCCAAGCCGTGGCAGTCGCTTCTGCTCGGCCGTAAGAGATGCAAGGACAAGAGCTTTCGCTTGGGCAGGAGTTACCATTCGCTTCGGATGGTCCGAAGCGCTGGCGATGGATACATAGACGCATACAACCGCAAGGAAGCCGACAATTTTGCGCATATTTGCTCCGAACTCATGATCCCATGGCAGGTGGCCCGTACGGAATTCCCCTGATTGGTTTGGGTCACACGTTGTTGGTTAGGATACCACTGTAGCAATTCACCGCGAATTAGAATGGCGCCGGTGCCGACCTCCGAAAACGAGGGTGGGGCATCCAGCCTTAGCCTCGCATCTCTCGTCCGGGCCCCAGCAGCTTGGGAGGCTCTCCACGTTGCCTCGTGTATAATCTTGAAGGCGCGCCTGCCAACTCTATGATCCCCTTCCTTCACATAGGCCCCTTATCGATTCCCACGTACGGTCTGATGGTGGCGCTGGGTATGATCTGCGCTGCCTACATTTTTCAAGCAGATTTCGACCGCCGTGGCGTAAAAGCCGACGCGTTCACCATGATCACGATCGCCGGATTGGCGGGCATCTTCGGTTCGAAGCTGTACAGCGCGCTCGAATCGCCCACGGAATTTCTTGCCCATCCGGTCGCGCAACTCTTCAATCGCTATGGCTTCACCTGGTTTGGGGGATTCCTCGGCGGTTTTTTTGCAATGCTCATTCTCGGCAGGCGGGCCAAAATTCCTCTGCTGGAGTTTCTGGACGCCTGCACGCCCGCGGCCTCGTTTGGCTATGCGATCGGGCGAATGGGCTGCCTGCTCTCCGGCGACGGCGATTACGGAACGCCAACGACCTTGCCGTGGGGCATGAGCTTTCCGAACGGAGTTATGCCCACCACGATAACGTGCGTGCAGCAGGGGTGGCCGCCGAGCTGTCGTGTGCATCCCACTCCGATCTACGAATTTTTCATCTGGTGCGCGATTGGCGCCTTCCTGTGGCACATGGGCACGAAAGCGCTGAAGGGCCCGAAGGCCAAGGGCGAAATTTTCTGCGCTTACCTGATCCTCACCGGCGTCGCACGCTTTCTGGTGGAGATCATCCGCATCAACCCACGTGTATTTCTGGGTTTGACCAATGCACAGATCGTCAGCGTGCTGTCCATCCTTGCCGGCGCGGTGCTTCTTTGGCGTATTAAGAGTCAATACCACACGCTGAAAAAAGAACATCGCATTGTCGAACACATTTCTTCCCACGGTGATGTGCTGCAACCCGAGTATCATCGCCCAACACCCGAATGCCAGCATCCGGAACGGTGGCATATGTATGACTCGATGAGCGCGGAAGTGGAAGTTCTCGATTTTCTGAAGGCCCTAGTCACTACGGTCAAGCCCGAGCTGGTCGTGGAGACCGGCACATTCTCTGGCCTGAGCACGCTGCGCATCGCGGAGGGCTTGAAGCAGAACGGCGTCGGCCGCGTGATCACCTGCGAGTGGGACAAGAAAGTGTACGAAGCCGCGAAGAAACGCTTCGCCGGATCCGGGCTCGGCAAATGGATTGTGGCGCGCAACGAATCCAGCCTTGAGATGAAGATTGACGGCCGCATCGACATGCTTTTTTGTGACAGCGATGGGCCACTGCGCGAACAAGAGGTGCGCCGCTTCCTGCCGCAGATCAATCCGTACGGGCTCATCCTCATACACGATGCAAGTTCGGCAATGAAGAGTGTGCGTGAAGGTGCCCTGCGACTCGAAGCTGAGGGACTCATCTCCGTGTTGCTCCTGCCCACCCCGCGCGGCCTGGTGCTTGCGCAGAAACGCGAAGGCCGCAGCTAACGTCCAAAAGACGCCTGCCGCGGCCAATCCCGCAGATCGAAATGAGTCTTCCCGATTGTGCCGCGCTATTCGAGCATTTGGCGGAGGACATACTGCAGAATGCCGCCATGCTTGTAATACGCCACCTCTTCCGGCGTATCCACCCGCACAGTTGCCGTGAAGGTTTTCTGCGTTCCGTCCGCCGACTTGGCGCGAACGGTGACTTGCTTCCGTGGCGCTAGCGCAGACACGCCATCAATCGAGAACACCTCGTGTCCCGTCAGGCCAAGTGATTCGCGAGTTTCGCCGGGCTGGAATTCCAGCGGGAGCACGCCCATGCCCACGAGGTTGCTGCGGTGAATGCGCTCGTAGCTCTCCGCGATGACGGCGCGCACGCCGAGCAGCCGGGTGCCCTTGGCGGCCCAGTCGCGCGAGGACCCGGAGCCGTACTCCTTGCCCGCGATCACGATCAGGGAAACGCCGTCTTCGCGGTACTTCACCGCAGCGTCGTAGATAAACAACTTTTCGCCCTCGGGCAGATGCAGCGTCCAACTGCCTTCCGTGCCCGGGGCAAGCTGATTGCGGAGGCGGATGTTCGCAAACGTGCCGCGCATCATCACCTCATGATTGCCGCGGCGGGCGCCGTAAGAGTTGAATTCGTGCGGCTTCACGCCATGAGCGATCAGGTATTTCCCGGCCGGGGAATCCACGGCGATGGAACCCGCGGGGGAAATGTGATCGGTGGTCACGCTATCGCCGAGAACCGCGAGCACGCGCGCACCATGAATATCAGCAAGCGGGGCGGGCGTCTTCGGCATGTTCTCGAAATACGGAGGCAGCTTTATGTACGTGGAGTTCGCATCCCACTTGTACAGATCGCCTTCGGGAATGGGCATGGCTTTCCAGCGCGCGTCGCCCTCGAAGACTTCGCTGTATACCTTGCGGTATTGCGCTGTGGAAACTGCGGCGCGGACGGTGGATTCTACCTCCTGCGCGGTAGGCCAAATCTCACGCAAATAGACGGGCTTTCCGGCGGAGTCAGTTCCTAGCGGCTCGGTGGTCAAGTCCATGTCCATGCGGCCCGCGAGCGCGTAGGCCACGACGAGCGGCGGGGAAGCGAGATAATTCGCGCGCACCAGCGGGTGCACCCGCCCTTCAAAATTGCGGTTGCCGCTCAGCACGGCCACGGCAATGAGATTGTTTTCCTTGATGGCAGCGCCGATGGGATCGGACAGAGGTCCGCTGTTGCCAATGCAGGTTGTACAGCCGTAGCCCACCAGGTGGAACTTCAGTTTTTCGAGGTACGCCATCAGGCCCGAGGCTTGCAGATAGTCCGTCACCACTTTCGAGCCTGGCGCGAGGCTTGTCTTGACCCATGGCTTGACCTGCAACCCGCGCTCGACGGCTTTCTTGGCCACTAATCCCGCGCCGAGCATCAGCGAAGGATTGGAGGTGTTCGTGCAACTCGTAATGGCGGCAATCACGACCGCGCCACTGGAAAGCTCGAAGGCGTCGCCATTGTTCTTAACGGGGACTTGTGTTGCGGGCGCGCCTTCTAACACTTTCGTGAAGGACGCTTTCGCGTTTTTGAGCGCGACGCGGTCTTGCGGGCGTTTGGGTCCCGCCACCGTGGGCTCAACGCTGCCGAGATCGAGCTCCAGCGAGTCGCTGAACGCTGGGTCCGGGCTTGCGTCGGTCCGGAAGAGATACTGCTCCTTGCAGTAGGCTTCCACCAGCGCGATGTGTTCGTGCGAACGTCCGGTGAATTCCAGATAGGCGAGAGTTTCCTTGTCCACGGGAAAAAAGCCCATGGTCGCGCCGTATTCGGGAGCCATGTTGGCAATGGTGGCGCGGTCCGGCACGCTTAATGTGGAAAGGCCGGAACCGTAGAACTCCACGAACTTCCCGACGACGCCTTTCTTGCGGAGCATCTCTGTGACCGTAAGAACTAGGTCCGTCGCAGTGGCTCCTTCGCGAAGCCGGCCGTGGAGCTTGAAGCCCACGACTTCGGGGACGAGCATCGAGAGAGGCTGGCCCAGCATGGCGGCCTCCGCTTCAATTCCGCCGACGCCCCAGCCGAACACGCCCAGCGAATTCACCATGGTGGTGTGCGAATCCGTGCCGACGAGCGAATCCGGATACGCTTCGATGCGGCTGCCGCTTGGAACGGAGCAGACCACCCGCGCGAGGTACTCGATATTGATCTGGTGGCAGATGCCCGTATCGGGTGGCACGACCTTGAAATTGCGGAAGGCGGTTTGTCCCCAGCGCAGGAAAGCGTAGCGCTCGACATTGCGCTGGAATTCGAGTTCCGCGTTCATGCCGAAGGCGTTCACGTTGCCGAAACTGTCCACCTGAACGGAGTGGTCGATTACGAGCTCCGCGGGGAAAAGGGGATTGATGCGCTTGGGATTGCCGCCCATTTTTTGAACCGCTTCGCGCATCGTGGCCAGGTCCACGATGGCGGGGACTCCGGTGAAGTCCTGCAACAGAACGCGTGCGGGCATAAAGGCAATTTCTTTTTGCTCGCCGCCGGGTTTCCAGCTTGCGAGCGCGCGGATATCCTCGGCGCGAACGGAGCGTCCGTCCTCACAGCGCAGCAGATTTTCCAGGAGAATGCGGAGGGAGAAGGGCAGCCTGGTGAATTGACCGAGGCCCTGCTTTTCCAGCTTTTCGAGACGCTGAATTTCAAAAGTTTGCGCGCCAACGTTCAGATTGTCTCGCGTTCCGAAGGAATTTGCTGCGGAGATGGGCATTCTAGGGGTCCTTTCACGCAATGGTTGGGCTTCTATAATAACCGAAATTTCGCGGCGGCGCGGGAACGCTATAATGGAAAGGCCGTGAAGATTGTCCTGATCTCGACGTACGAACTGGGGCGGCAGCCGTTTGGGCTGGCCTCGCCTGCAGCCTGGCTGCGGGAGCGCGGGCATGCGGTAACTTGCCTGGATTTATCGCGAGAACCTTTGAACGAACAGGCTGTGCGCGAGGCGCGGCTGGTGGCATTTTATGTGCCGATGCATACCGCGACACGGCTCACGCTGGAACTGCTGGAGCCTATCCGCCGCATTCACCCCAGGGCGCATTTGTGCGCCTATGGGCTGTATGCCTCGCTTTCCGCTGAGAGTTTTCGCTCCCACGGTGTGAACAGTTTATTGGGGGGCGAATTTGAACAAGCGCTGGTGGATCTTGCGGAGCACCTGGAAGGCCTATCGGCTGCGCCGCAGATTCATCCTTTGGACACAAGTGTTTCGCTGGCGCGTCTGCGTTTCCAAAAGCCGGACCGCGCGGGATTGCCGCCGCTGCGTTCGTACGCGCACCTGGTGCTGCCGGATGGCGAGCATCGCACAGTGGGATATACGGAAGCGAGCCGCGGCTGCAAGCATTTGTGCCGGCATTGTCCGATTGTGCCGGTATACAACGGTGTTTTCCGCATCGTCGGCCGGGAGGTGGTGCTTGCGGATATTCGCCAGCAGGTGGCTGCGGGCGCGCAGCACATCACGTTTGGCGATCCGGATTTCTTCAATGGAGTTGGACACGCCATTCCGCTTGTGGAAGCGCTGCATCGCGAATTCCCCGCGCTCACGTATGACGTGACGATCAAAGTGGAGCATCTTCTGCAGAATGTCGAATTGCTGCAAACGCTGAGACAAACCGGATGCCTGTTCATCATTTCCGCCGTCGAGTCTCTGGACGACGATATTTTGCGGAAACTGCAGAAGGGCCACACGCGCGCGGACTTCTTTCGTGTCGTTGAAGAATGCCTGCGCGCCGGCATCACACTTCAGCCGACCTTTGTTCCATTTACTCCGTGGACCACATTTGAAAACTACCTGGATCTATTCGAGAATCTGCAGCGGCTCAATCTGGCCGAAGCTGTCGCGCCCATCCAACTGGCCATTCGCCTGTTGATTCCCGCGGGGTCGCGGCTGCTGGAATTACCGGAAGTCCGTGAGATGGTTGGAGCGTTCGATGCCGGGGCGCTCGTCTATCCCTGGAAAAATCCCCGTCCGATGGTGGATCGGCTGGCCGAGGAGGCTCAGGAAATCGTTGCCGCGAGCGAGAAGATGAAACGCAGCCGGACCGCGACGTTCGAGCGGATTTGGCGAGCCGCGAATCGCGCTGCCGGCCGGAAAACGGAAGAATCGGCGATGCCGATTCTGGCCGCGCGGGCGACGGTGCCCTATCTCAACGAGCCCTGGTACTGTTGAGCGGAGCCGACACGGGACCAGTTGGCCCCGATAGCCAAAGCTAAGGAAGCGGTGCGGCAGGCGGAGACGTTTGTTTAGCCTGATCGAAGCCGGTCGCGTGTTTGTGTGAGAACTATTGTCGATGAAATACGGGACCGCACTTTGATGAATCCACTAAAACGGCTGCTGCTGTTTGCCACAAAGCTCGGGTACCAGACGCGTTCATTCAACGCCGCGGCGGAAAAGCTTGGCGTGGAGCTTGCTTTTGTTACCGATCGCTGCGGGAGGATGGACGATCCCTGGAACGACCGCGCGCTCTCCGCGCATTTTGAATCGCCGGAAACCGCGGCGCGAGCCGTCTTGGAAGCGCAACGAGGACTTCGTGTCGACGGTGTATTGGCCTTAGGCGATCGTCCGGGGCCCACGGCAGCGTATGTGGCAAGGGGTCTCGGGCTACTCCACAATCATCCGGCGAGCGTGGAGGCCTGCCGGAACAAACTGCGCACGCGGGAAGTCTTTCGTGAAGCCGGAATTCCGGTGCCGTGGTTCCGCGGCGTTTCGTTGAATGCCGTGCCCGAGCCCGCACTACTCGGCATCACCTATCCTTGCGTACTCAAGCCGCTCTCGCTATCGGCCAGCCAGGGGGTGGTGCGCGCCAACAATCGCGAGGAGTTCGCTGCGGGCGCGACACGGCTGAAAAGACTTCTGGAATCGCCGGAGATACGCGCGACACGCGAACCGCATCTGGATCAAATGCTCGTTGAAGGCTATCTGCCGGGCAGGGAAGTGGCCGTCGAGGCGCTGCTGACCGAGGGGGCGCTGAGCATACTGGCGATATTCGACAAGCCGGATCCGCTGGAGGGGCCTTGTTTCGAGGAGACGATCTATGTCACGCCCTCACGGTTGCCGGATTCCGAGCAGCGGGCCATCGGAAGCTCTTTGCGATCCGCCGTGCGAGCCTTGGGATTGACGCACGGCCCGGTGCACGCTGAGTTTCGTCTGAATGAACAGGGAGTCTGGCCAATCGAAGTGGCGCCCAGGCCCATTGGAGGATTATGCGCCAGGGCCTTGCGATTTTGCTCTGCAGATGCAGAAGAAGAGATCGGGCTGGAGGAACTGCTCTTGCGCCACGCACTTGGTTTGCCGGGCGGCGATGCGGTCCGCGAAGCAGCCGCTTCGGGAGTCATGATGATTCCAGTGCCGCAGAGTGGGGTTCTCGAGAGTGTAGAGGGAGAGGAACCAGCGCGGCTAATTCCCGGGATCACCAGTCTGGAAATCACAGCGCGCGTGCATGATTACATCGCGGCCTGGCCGGAAGGATCAAGCTATCTTGGTTTCCTGTTTGCGAGGGGCGATACGCCGGCAGCAGCGGAGGCGGCGCTGCGCGCTGCTCATGCCCAACTAAAATTCACGCTGACGGCGCGCCTGCCAGTGGAACACCCTAAAGGCGGAAGATTGTCCTGACAATTCAGAAAGGATTACCGGCAGAGTTTTGCGGGAGAGGGGTGTGCGGGGTTAGCCTTTTGCCTTGGGGGGCACGTAGCCTTCGGGCAATTTCGCGCCTTCGCCAAAGAAGAACTGTTCCATCTGCTCTTCCATGATTTTTTGCGAGTTTGGATCCATGGGATTGAGGCGGTACTCGTTCATGACCATCTTGGAATATTCCAGCCACATCTTCCAGGCGTCCTTGGAGACGTTTTCGTAGACGCGCTTGCCGAGTTCACCCTTCCAGGGGATGCGCTCCAACCCGGGCATTTCCTTGCCGAACTTCACACAATGCACCATGCGCGTCCCCGGCTTGATGGGCTCGCTGGGCATGGGTGTGGGTCCACATGAGTCATTGGCCATGCGTTCCTCCTGGAAGACACCATTCTCGGCTAGAGAAAGAGATGTTGCAAGCCGCGGCTGTTCTCGCTACTCTGTGCTCGGTCTATACGGCAGGGTCCACTCTTCTTGTTTATCTCCAGGGGCAAACTGCTCGTTCTGAACCAGGCTCGACCTCAATCCCCAAGTGGGCTTTCCGATTCAGCACGTCTGCGATCGCTTCGCAGGCGGTGAACGAGGGCCCATGACGATTCCCACGCAATCAATCGTGGCCGGCTGTTTGCAGACTACATTCCATCGAGAGCTCGAGTACTTTCTTGAGAACCGCGTACTGGAGCGGCTGTGGGCGAAAGACGCCACGCTTTGGCCGGAGGAGAAGTTCGAGCAATCCCACATTCTCTCCAATCTGGGCTGGCTGGACTTGTCCGGCTCGCTTGAGCCTTTTCTCGCAGGAATACGAGAGACAGAATCATCCGCAAGGACCGAGGGTCTCAATGGCCTTGTGCTGATCGCGTTCGAGAATGCCAGCCTGGCGGCGAGGGCGGTTCAGACATTAGTCCAGGCAGGTCATGATCATAGGATGGTGGTCCTCGACAGCGCGTCTCCTGGCGCCATTTTGCGCGCGGAGAAAGAAATCAATCTTGAGCGCAGCCTGTTCGTCTTTGCGAGTAATGTTGGGTACCACCTGGAAGATCATGCACTTTTCCTTTATTTCATGGAAAAGCTGCAATCCGTTGGCGTGCCACAGCCACCGCAGCATTTTGTGGCCGAGACGGAGCCAGGTTCCTACCTTGCCACCATAGGCCGGGAATACAAGTTCCGGGCTACCTTTGCTGATCCCTCCGGCATTCTCGCCCCATTTACTTCCGTGAGGCACTTTGGCGCTCTCCTGACTTCGCAAAATACAAGGGAGCCGGAAGAAATAGTGGCGGCGGCGAAAGAGATGCATCATGCCTGTTCGCCCGTGGCGATTCCAGCGGAAAACCCCGCCTTGCAACTGGCGGCCTTCCTCTCTGGTGCTGCGCTGGCGAAGCGCCAGTATGTGGCGTTTCTGGCGACGCCGTCTCTCGTTCCGTACACCTATTGCCTGAGCCAATTAATCGGGGGAAGCCTGGCGAAAGAAGGGCCCGGCTTGATCCCCATCGACGGAGAGCTCCCGCGCGATACTCGCGCGCTGGAGGAAAAGGCGGTGTTCGCGGTATTGACGCATGCCGGCGACACGGACCCCGAACTCTCCGATATGATGAGCCGATTCCGCGTCTCCGGCGTTCCGTTTGTTCATGTGCAGATTGTTGAGCCTCTTGACCTGCTCCCGGTGACATTTGGTTGGGAGGTGGCCACCGTCATGGCGTGTGCTCGATTGGGATTTGATCCCTTCGATAAATCCGAAGCTCGGCTGCCTCGTGCCATCGCCATGGAATACCTCAACAAGTACTCGCCGGCGAGCGACACATTGAGCCGCCGGCCGCGCCTCGATGACAGAGGCTTGCAACTCTATGCTGAGGGTAAGACAAGGCGGGAGATCTCCACGTTGAACCTCGAGGAATCCCTGGGGTCCTTCTTCCAGTTGCTTCAGCCGGAAAGCTTCCTTGCGGTTTTGGTTTTCCTTCCACAAACCCCCAGTGTGTTAGCGGCATTCCAGGCCATCCGGAAAAAACTTGCCGAAAAGCTGCTGCTTCCAGTGCTCGTGGCCTACGGACCGCATTCACTCCACCACTACAGCCATCTGCACCGCAAAGGACTGCCGCACGGACAGTTCCTGGTGATCACGGCCGAGCCAACAATCGACCTTGCCATACCGGGGGCCTCCTATACTTTTGGGCAATTGTATCGCGCGCTCGCTTTGGGCGAATTTGAAGGATTGGTGCAGAGCGATCGTTTCGTGGTCCGGGTCCACCTCACTGGGGATATCCCGGTGGCGTTGGAGAATTTGGGGCACGTTGTTAGCCAGGCGCTGGCCCGCAAGCCATAGGGGTGGCTGCACTTTTACCCTTTTCCCCGGGATGCACATCTGATATGTCTCAGGATTCTTGTGCGGAGGTTACCTGTGCCGGAAATCACCACGTTTTTTTTTGATATCGGCGGCGTCATTCTCACGAACGGCTGGGATCGCGATGGGCGGCGCGAAGCTGCCCAGGCATTCGGGCTCGATTGGGAGGATTTCCAGGATCGTCACGATCTTTCCTTCCCGGCTTTCGATGCCGGCCAGATCACGCTCAATCAGTACCTTGACCGAACGCTGTTCTACCGGCTGCGGACTTTCACGCGGGAAGAGTTCACAGCATTCATGTTTGCGCAGTCGAAGGAGTATCCGGAAACACGCGCCATTCTGTCTGCTCTGGCACGGTCGGGGAAATATCTGATCGCAGCCATCAATAATGAGCCGCTGGAACTCAATCGATACCGCATTGAAGCATTCCAGTTGCGACGGGATTTCCAGGCCTTCTTCAGCTCCTGCTATCTGAATGCGCGCAAACCCGAAGAGACGATCTACCGGATTGCGCTGGAAGTGACGCAGCGCTCGCCGGAAAGTTGCGTGTTCATTGACGACCGGGCGCTAAACCTGGAAAACCCGCGGCGGCTGGGGATGAATGTTGTTCACCATCAGAACGCACCCCAATTACGCAAGGACCTGCAATCACTTGGGATTGCGGTATAGTCACTGGGCAGCGTTTAGGCTTATTTTCAACCTTTTTCCGGAGGAAGTGGATGCCCGAAGAAACCAATCGCTCTGGTTCCATCTACGGTGGTGCCGCCGGCCCCTGTGCCGTGATCCTGTTCGGGGCTTCGGGAGACCTGGCGAAGCGCAAGGTCATTCCCGCGATGTACGACCTGGCGCAATACAAATCGTTGGGGGAGCGCTATGCGATCATCGGATTCGCGCACGGAGACATTCGTGGCCATGCGGCTGCTGATCGACAACTGGCGCTGGGCGGGCGTGCCGTTTTATCTGCGCACGGGGAAACGCCTGGCCAAGCGCAGCACGGAAATCATGATTCAATTCAAGCGCGCGCCGCACATCGTTTTCCGGGAACGGGAAGTGGAGCCGAACCGCCTGATTTTGAATATTCAGCCGGATGAAGGAATTTCGGTATCGTTTGGGGCCAAAAGGCCGGGTACGGAAATGAGCATCGGCAATGTGACGATGAATTTCATCTACCGCGAGAGATTTGGGGGAATGTCGCGAACCGCATACGCCACCCTGTTGAACGATTGTCTGCGGGGCGACGCGACACTGTTTGATCGCGGGGATTCGGTGGAGGCGGCGTGGTCGCTGGTGGAACCTATCCTGGAAGTCTGGAGTGCGGCGAAAAGCGTGAGCGTGGCGCAATACGCTTCGAGCACCTGGGGCCCGCGCGAATCCGACCAATTGCTCGAACGCGAAGCGCGGCAGTGGTACAACCCATGACAGGGGAATGACCGGGATGGCGGGAATCGCGCGAAGAAAAACTTGCAATTTTCATCGGCTTCTTATTAAATCGGTTTAACAATCAAGGTTTGACGGGAGGTCCCGTGATTCTCGCCGGTGATGTTGGCGGTACCAAGTGCAATCTGGCGCTGTTCACCGAAAACAACGGGAAGTTGGAGGTTGTCTACCGGCAACGCTTCCCCAGCAAGGAGTTTGGGAAGTTTGATCTTCTGGTGAAGGAGTTTGCCCGGCAGGCCGAGCCTTACCTGCGCCACGAAAGGGTGCGTGCCGCCGGTTTTGGCGTGGCCGGGCCAGTGATCAACAACCGCATCCATGCCACCAATCTGCCCTGGGTTGTCGATGCGGAACATCTATCGCAGGAGCTGAACGTAAAACGCATCGTGCTGATGAACGACCTGGGTGCGACGGGGCACAGCCTGGGGCATCTTCCTCCCGAAGATTTTTGCGTGCTGAATGAGGGCTCAGCAGTGCCCGATGCGACCCGCGCGCTGCTCGCCGCAGGGACGGGGCTCGGCGAGTCGATCCTGTTCTGGGATGACTCGCGGTATAAAGTGGTGCCATCGGAAGGCGGACACTCCGATTTCGCGCCGCACACGGATCGCCAGGTTGAACTGCTGCGCTTCATGCTGCGCCGCTATCCGCAAGTCAGCGGGGAGCAGATTCTTTCCGGGCGGGGATTCCGCACCCTGCACGAATTCATCGCGCCGGATGTGAAGCACCCGATTTTTGATGATCCTGATGCGGATCCCGCTCCGTTCATCACCAAGAGTGGGTTGGATAGGAGCTGCCCCGTATGCGTGGACACGCTTGACCTGTGGACCGCGATGTACGGCGCGGAGGCGGGCAACCTTGCGCTGAAAGTGCTGGCGCTGGGCGGGGTTTACGTTGCCGGCGGGATTGCCGTGAAAATTCTCGAAAAAATGAAGGACGGAACGTTTTTCAACGCGTTCAGGGATAAGTGGCAATATGCAGAGATGATGGCCAAGATTCCGGTGTCCATTGTTCTGAATGAATCCGCGCCGCTGATAGGCGCGGCGTACGAGGCCTACGCAGCGGCCAAGTAGCATATTGCGGGCGCCGCGCCGCGTCGGTTCGCCGCGAAAGCGGTGTGGTCCCCTCCGATTTACGCAACCTTTCATAAATTTGGTAAACTGGCACCTCGTTACGCCGGTCTTCCCGACCGCCATCCTTCATACTGCAAGCCCTGCCGGATCGCTTCCGGAGGCACGGAGCAACCCTCATGAGCAGTGGCGTCACCTCGCAGGCCATCGAAATTCAGAATTATTTTGGCGGGGCGTGGCATAAGTCTGCCGCCACGGAGTTTCTCGACGTCACGAATCCCGCGACTGGCGAACGGATTGCGCGCACGCCGCTTTCCACAGCAGCCGATGTGGACGCAGCCGTGCAAGCGGCCGCCGAGGCCTTTCCTGCGTGGCGCCGCACTCCACCGGGAGAGCGCATTCAATATCTGTTCAAGCTGAAATTCCTGCTGGAAGATCACGTTGACGAGATCGCCAGACTGATCACGCTGGAAAACGGCAAGACCTTCACCGAAGCGAAGGCGGAAATCCGGCGCGGAATCGAGAATGTCGAAGTGGCCTGCGGCATTCCGATGATGATGCAGGGGTATAACCTGGAGGACATCACGCCGGGAGTGGATGAGACGCTGATAAGGCAGCCGCTAGGCGTTGTCGCGGCGATCACGCCGTTTAATTTTCCGGCGATGATCCCGTTCTGGTTCCTGCCCTACGCGATGGCCTGCGGGAATACGCTGGTTCTGAAGCCCAGCGAGCGGGTCCCGCTCACGATGCGGCGGGCCATCGAGTTGATCGAGAAGACGGGGATTCCGAAGGGCGTCGTGAATCTGATCAACGGCGGCAGGGAAGTGGTTGACGCGCTTTGCGATCATCCAGCGATTCGCGCGGTGAGTTTCGTTGGTTCGACGCCGGTGGCCAAGCATGTGTACCAGCGTTCCGCGGCGAGCGGCAAGCGGATGCAATGCCAGGGCGGCGCGAAAAATCACGTGATTGTTCTGCCGGATGCAGACATGGACCTGGCCAGGCAGATCATCAGCGATTCGGCATTTGGCTGCGCCGGGCAGCGCTGCCTGGCTGTTTCGGTTGCGATGACGATAGGCGAGGCGCAGAAAACCTTCCGAGACGCCATCGCCGAGGCCGCATCCTCGATTAGAGTGGGAAACGGTCTCGACGCCGGTGTGCAGATGGGGCCCGTGATCACGCGGGAAAGCAAACAGCGGATCGAATCGCTGATTGCGACGGGCGTGAGCGACGGCGCCAAGCCCATCGTGGATGGCCGGAATCTGAAGATCGCCGGCTACGAAAATGGGAATTTCCTGAAACCCACGATTCTGGACGGTGTTCCGGCGGCGAGTTCGCTTGCCAATACGGAAATCTTCGGCCCTGTGCTCAGCCTCATCCACGCCAGCAACATCGATGAGGCCATCGAATGCATTCGCAAGAGTCCCTACGGGAATCAGGCATCGCTTTTCACCACGAGTGGAGCGGCGGCGCGCAAATTCCGGTACGAAGCGCCTGCGGGCAATATCGGCATCAATATTGGCGTGGCCGCCCCGATGGCCTATTTCCCGTTCAGCGGCTGGAAGGAAAGTTTTTTCGGGATTCTGCACGCCCAGGGAAAAGACGCGGTGGAGTTTTACACGGAATCGAAAATCGTGATCGAGCGGTGGTCACGGCAGGAGACGCGCAAGTTCTGAGGGACTGGGCTGGGAGGGCGAATTCTCCACAAATAGCCGGAGCATCTTCAGGATCGCATCCGCAAGGCGGTGGACTTCAGCGATCAGGTGCAGCGGGAAGACATCGGGATTTGCGAATCGGTGCAACGCGGCCTGCATTCGGCTCTGTACGATCGCTGGCAGTATTCCGTGCAGCGTGAAAACGGCGTGCACCACTTTCACATGCTACCCAGCGAATTCCTTAAATAAAAAGATAGGGCACAGGATTCCCGTGCCCCATCGTTGTTTTCTGGTCTCTTGCGAAAAGCAGATCCCTCGCTTCGCTCGGGATGACAATGAATGAGCGTTGGCCGGGAATCCGCTGTGTGCGTGTGCGCTATTCGTGAGGTTCTACCGGCTATGGATGCGCGGGCGCGGGGCTTTGCGCCGGTGCCGGCTTGTTGTAATCGAAATTGACCTTGGGTGCTTGCCGCGCGCCTTCTTCGGTCTTGAAGTAGGCATCGTTGCGCGCAAAACCAGCGATGCTAGCCACCAGGCTGTTGGGGAACAGCGCGATAAAGGTGTTGTAGTCCTGTATCGTGTCGTTGTAGCGGCGTCGCTCCACGGCAATACGATTTTCAGTGCCCGCCAATTCATCCTGCAAACGCATGAAATTCTCGTTGGATTTCAGTTGCGGGTAGTTTTCCACGATTACCAGCAAGCGGCTCAACGCGGAATCCAATTGGCCGTTGGCGGCAATCTTGTCGGAAGGCGACTTTGCACCGATCAAGGCCGCGCGCGCCGCGGCGATAGCGCCGAACACCGTCTGTTCCTGGACTGCGTAGCCCTTCACCGTTTCGACCAAATTGGGGATGAGGTCGGCGCGGCGCTGCAGCACGACGTCAACCTGGGCCCACGCGGCGTTCACGGCTTCGCGTTTGATAGCCATCTGGTTGCGGCGGCCCACATAGGCCCCGCCAACGACCAGCGCCAGAATCAACAGCACCACCAGAATTACGATTACGGCTTTCATAGGCACCTCGAGGATTGAAGTTCCAGAAAATCTAGTGTCCCGCTCGCTGCCATTCGCGCTTCGGTACCATCCCGTCGAGCGCCACGATCACTTTTTCCAGCGCGTGCATGTACGCATCGTAAGCCGCCAGCGAATCGCCCTCGATCGCGCCGGTCTCCCGGTGGCTGTAAATTCGGGAGAAGGCCTCCGCCTTGGCCCCGGTGAGTTCCTCGACGCGCGCGAAGATATTCGGCGCTCCCTGGGGAGGCTCCTCGCCAAAGGCCAGCAGCGTGTGGCGAAGCAATGTCGCGGCGCTGGAGATGGAGCGCTTCAGTACGGCAAGAAGTTCCAGTTCATTTCTGCCCGCGTGCAGCAGATGCTGCCGCAGGCGGAGCAGCAGCAGACGCAGCTCATGCTCCACTTCCACGCGGTGCAGGTTCATGGGAATTTGCAAATCCGAGACGACGTCTCTTCCGAAGAGCACGCGGTGCGAGCGCTTCACATCCAGGCTCTCGATCGCGAACACATCGGTCGAGCGCTGTAACTCTTCGGTCAGGAAAAACAGGGGAGCGGGCTCTTTCATTTCCCGAACCCACCAGCCCACTGCCGGGGCCAGACGCTGCATCTCGTTGACGTCGATCTGCACCAACGTGCACAGAACATTCAGGTCCGAGGCGCCGGGGCGGAATTCGCCGCGGGCCGCGGACCCATAGAGGATCACGGATTCCAGGTTCTTGCCTGCCGCTTCTTTCAACCTGCTCACCAGCTCTGCCAGCTTTGCTTCCATGGCCATCACCTACAATCAGAGAATCTCTCTTACCAGCTTCCACCCGCGCCGCCGCCACCGCTCGCCCCGCCGCCAAATCCACCGAACCCGCCACCGCCGCCGCCCCAGCCACCGCCGCCACCCCAACCTCCGCCGGAGTTGCCCCACCCGCCGCGGCCTCGGCCACCCATGCTGCCAAGGATGGAACCGATCAAGAGGCCGGTGCCCATCCCTCCGCCGCGCCGGCCGGAACTGGAGCCGCCGCGGCTTGCAAGCACGAAAAAGACGATGACGCCAAGGACGAGCCAGACCCAGATGCCACTGAAGTCATGATCTTCGTCCTGAGGGGCCTGCCGGAGCTGCGGCATTCCGGTCAGCGTCACCCCTTTATCATCGGCAATATATTTTGCCAACTGCCATGCGGTCGCAGCTATGCCGCTGTTGTAGTCGCCTTGCCGGAAATAGGGAACCAGCAGGCGTCCGGCATCTCCCGCGCGCGCGTCGTTGATCACTGGTTCGAGGCCGTAGCCAACCTCCGTCCAGTACTTCCGATCGTTCGGCGCTACGAGCAGCATCACACCGTTGTCTTGCTTTTTTTGGCCAATGCCGAGCTGTTTATACAAATCGTTCGCGTAGGTCTGGACGTCATTGCCATCGAGCGATTTCACCGTAACGATGGCCATCTGCGCGCCGGTCTTCTGTTCGAGTTCCGTGCACAGGGCTTCCAGTTGGGATTTTGTCTGCGGTTGAATGATGCCCGCGAGGTCGGTCACGTAACCGGTCGGACGAATCTGCTTGATATTTTCGGCGCGCGCGGCCCCGCCCGCAAGTAGCAGGAGCCACACGAAATAGCAGATTCCTTTTGCGAAGTATCTTCTCATCTGCGGGGGTCTGGGGAGCAGCCGCTGGGCGAATTCTCTCATAATTGCGGCCGAAAGGCATCGTCGCCGCCATCCAGAACGCCGTGCAACAATTCAACGTCGGTGAACAATCCGATGACTTAACAATGGTCATCGCCCGCGCCCGCTAGAACGTCTCGTGACTCGTGCTTCGTGACCCGTGACCATCTTTAGGGGGTCGGAGCTTCAGCTCCGACATAAAGCCACCAAAAAACAAACCCCTCAAACCTCCCCCGCCTTGACCCGTGAGTCGTGTTTCGTGACCCGTGACTCGTAATTCGTCACTCGTGCTTCGTGCCTTGTGGCGCAGGCACTCTTGTTCATCCTGAGCCTCGAAGGGCCTGTGCTCTTGGGTTTCTCCTCTCTATCCTGCCGCCCGCGGCCCTCCCCCTTTGTCATCCCGAGCAACGCGAGGGATCTGCTTCTTTTCTTTCTCCCTCCTTGCTCGCCACTCGCCCGGCGGAATGTCGGCGCGCCGACACCCGCGCTTCTCCCCCGTTGTCATCCCGACCGGAGCGGCCCGATTTGTCTTGCGCGCCGAATTATGGCGCGTCGGACCGCGCAGTCGAGGGATCGTGGCTGCATCGATCCTCGCCCCGCTCAATGGGATCATCACTCCACCACCCGCTCCCTCTTCTCTTGTCTCTTCCACTCTTTAACTCTTGAACTTTTGCACTCTTCAACTCTAACCGCGATTATCTTCTTGACACCGACCGCCGCTTCCTGTGGCATTGCTCCGTGAACACCAAACGCATTAAGAAAACTGCCCTACAGGTCTTGATGGCGATCTTTCTAGCGATTCTCCTTTTGTCCCTACTCGCTCATCGGGTCTTCCGTCCACGGTGATTCAGGAATCCGGGCGCCCCGCTCCCCTCCAAACCCGAAACCGCCTGCAACCCAGATTCGTTTCAGAAGTTAAAACTGTGCCACCCGCCACTCCGAATTCGCATCAGGAGTTAGGGGTGGGCCACCAGCGGAGCGCAATGGCCGAAATATGCACGTCTGTTTATGTGCACAGGAGTCATACGGCGCATAGTGGAGACAAAGGTGTACAATTCGCTCAATGACAGCTATTGCGAGCCTGTTCGATCAATGCCCAGAAGCATCGGCTTTTGCTCGATCCGTCATAAATTCGATTGAAGAACATAAGATATACCCTGAGGAGCATTTTGCCAGGATTGAGTCGTGCGTGCTTGCTGGCACAGGTATCGACAGGCAAGGAGAATCCTTTGAGCTCTATCATCTTGAACAGATGGTGCGATCTATCCGGGAAAGAGGTATGTGGCTAGGGCACCAACACGATCCGCTGTCCCAAGCCGTTGGTCGTGTGATCGCAGCAGACGTTTTTTATGCTCCCCTGTCGGCTGAACACTTTATCGCTGCAGTAGTGGGCCTCTACGACAGTGAAAAACTGCCGAAGTTTTCTGACGTCGGTGTAAACCTCTCAAAGCTGGCCAATGAGCCGTTTGGGGTCTCAGCGAAGGTCGGAGAAGAGCCCAGTTGGAACATCGTTCTTGAGTTTAATCCTCACGAGGTTGAGCACCAAACTATCGAAGAAATGATGCTGGATGCACCTTCATGCGTTGTCCGTGATGAGGACCACCATTTTCGCAAAGCCGCGGACCCTCTGAAAATTCTGTATTTTTCGATTTCTTTTCTCGCAATTATTTCGAACCCGTTTTCAAGGAAATTTTTGGAAGTATGGGGTAAAGAGGCAGGCGAGAGGTCAATTGAGTTCGCAAAATGGGTTGGCAGGAGCGTGGTAAGAAGACTAAAAGGAGAATCCCGACTGGTCTTCCGGTGCGAGCTTGGCGCGTGCCTGATAGAATTCGTACTGGATTCAAGCGATCCCTCTGCCGTGACCGACGCAGTTCGTCAAATCTACGAAATGGGAGATCGCATCCGTGCCCTTTATGGGGCCTTGGAGCCCTTTATTCCCCAGAAGATAACTTACGGATATGACCGTGGCACGAACCAATGGTTTCCTCTGCATGCGGCTACTGTAAAGCGCGGAGTCATATCAGAGCGGCCGCGGTTAGTTGCAGTTGAGCAACTAATGCTAGGCGGCTTCAGCGTCGGCGGGAAAATGACTCCCCAGAAAGACGGGCGATGAGTGCTACCGTTTGGACGGGTCTGGAATTCACAAAGGAACGGTATCAGTTTAGAAAGTGGCCGAGGGGCGATAAAAACAGTACATGGCGCGCCTTGACCACAGAAGGCTCCGCCACCTGGAAGGAAGCCGTCGCGCTGCGCCGCGCCGCGCTGAAAAAATAGTGACCACACAATCCAAAGAGACCAGGCCCGGAGCGAAAAGTTCCGGGCCTTTATTTCCTTTTCTTATTCTTGGCGGTGACGATCCGAGCGGGATTAAAATCGTCGGTCGTGTAGCGCAGCATGTAGGGGCCGTGCAACCGGTCGAACTCCAATTGATTGACTTGTGTCTGCAGGATCTCGTCGTAAGTAACTACCCTTACCTCCAGTTCACCCTGACGTTGAGCCCAAGCCTCCCTATCTGCCTCATTTCCAGGCGAGCGTCCGATTAGAACCGCAAGCTTTGAATCATCAGGAACATCAGGAACGTACCCCAGCGAGCGCAAGATTGCCTCAATGTTTTCTGGCTTGCTCAAGTAGCTACCGTAGTCTCTCACTTGGTCGACTGCATGGTGCACTTTAGCCGTAAACCCCCTGTGAAGTCCCTTCGTAAGAGTGCTCTCGCCCGGTCCCTTGAGCTCAAGTAGATCAACCCTTTTGTCAGTGTGCGGCCCGAGAATCGGCGAAAAAGAAAAATCAGGCACTTGTTTTTCGGGCCTAGCAAATTTAGGCCCGTGAGAGATCGGGATACCCATCCTTGCTTCCATAAGAATGGCTGGGTGCTCTTCGAAGAATCTGTGCATTTGGGTCTCGGTTGCGCCGGTGTCGAGAAGCATCTGAAAAAGTTCCACATCCTGTCGCAGTCCCTCTTTGTCGCGCTTTACCGTGACCCATCGCGTGTTCCTTCGGCGGTCTTTCGGTGCGAAATAATACTCATTCTCCCCCTGGTTATCTTTCAAAGTGAGCCCTGGCCTGATTTGAGCACGCCCTTTCTCAAAGGCAACGAGGAAACCGACACTGCGATAGCCCTCAAGTACCTTTACTTGGTATTCGTCAACCAGCTCTTGGATTTTATCGATTGCTAGGATCGGATGAGTGGATGGAAGGATATGTGCATGGGTCTGACCCTGTTTCACCAACAATCCCCCGGAATCTAAAGGGCCGCAAAAGATTACGAATGGTATCGACCGCCATTTGCGTCCATCCCGCATGGCACAACTCTCGGGCAGGTCACGCACATTCTTTGCCAGTGCGAGCGCCTTCTCCAGCGGGAAATCAAGCGCGGAATAATAGCGGTCGCTCTCTTCAGAATAGGGAAATACAATCGCATTCGTATCAGCCATGCAGACGATCGCGTCAACGAGCGCAAGCGTGCTGGCAAGGTCAAACCGAAGATATGAGGTGACGTGCTCGAAGCCTATCTGTTCAACGACGTGGTATCGAATCTTCCACTCTTGGAGGCATTCCTGAGCCTCGAGCGTCAAGAAGTCGCCGACCGATGCGAAAAGGATGTTCATTGCACAAACAGTTAAAACATATTCTAGCGCGTTGAATGGCGTGCGGCCCAGGCTTAACGGTTATGACGAGGTCGGGTACCCCATACGTCGGTTTTACATGTGGGCTCTTGGGGTGCTCTTTCTTCCTCTCATTCCTCCTCGTACCAGTTTCGAAAATAGTACCCTGTAAATAATAGTAGACAAACGGTAAATAACGTGGTATGCTTCAGGCGTTATGCTGAGGGGATGCTGCTCTTGTGCCATTTCGGAACGCCCCACACCTTCGCTCTTCGTCTCCCCTTCGCTCTTGCGCCTTCTAACTCCTTTGTTTCCCCTACATCCAGGAAATCCGCCCGTAACCCCTTTGTTTCCCCTACTTACGCAAAAACAGGGGGGTGGGGGGGGGGTGTTACCCGTATGGTAACGTATCTACAATATGTCGGCGCGCCGACAATTTTGCCTCCCGCGGCCCGCCTCCCTCCTACGGCGGGCAAGCAGAAGCCAGCCCCTACACAAATCACCAACAACGAGTCACAAGTCACGCGGGCAACGTCTTGAACTGTAAACTCTCAACTGAGCATCCGACAAGGATGCTCATCCTGAGCGAGTCGGGCGAGTCGAAGGATCACTCTTCCTCTGAATCTGCAACTCTGAACTGTAGACTGAGCCTCCCCAGGGGGTGGCGCAAACTTTCACTCTCGGCTATCCTTAGTTGTACACACGCCGTTGTACGCGGAAGTCCCCCGAATACAGGAACATGCCTATGAGTGACACGAAAACTATTGCGTCTGACACCAAAACAGTTACGCCCGAAACCAAAGCCGCCCGGCCAACCTGGAAGCCCGCGGGCAAAGTGCATGCCGGCGAGCAGCCGTTCACTTACCCGCTGAAACGCGAGTTCGTGGAGCCGGACTGGCGGCGATTGCCGGGTTACCGCAATGTCACGCGCGAAGAGTGGGAGACGGCGCTGTGGCAACGCCGGCACACGGTCAAGAACCTGAAAGAACTCAAACAGGTTTTCGGCGGCCTGATCCCGGACACACTGATGGCCAGCCTCGAGCGCGATATCAAAGAGCGCGCCACGATGTCCATCCTGGTGCCGCCGCACATGCTGAACACCATGGACGAGAAAGATCTGTGGAACGATCCGGTGCGGCGCTACATGCTGCCTGCGTTTGACGACCGGCACCCCGAATGGCCAAGCCATCCCAAGGCCAGCCGCGATTCCTTGCATGAATCGGACATGTGGGCCGTGGAAGGCCTGACGCACCGTTATCCGACCAAGGTGCTGGCGGAAATGCTCTCGACTTGTTCGCAATATTGCGGACATTGCACGCGCATGGATCTGGTAGGGAACGATGTGCCGCTGGTTGTGAAGCTCAAGTTTCAGATTCCGCAGAAGGATCGTTACCAGCAGATGCTGGAGTATCTGCGCGTGACGCCTTCCGTCCGTGACGTTGTGGTGAGCGGCGGCGACATTGCCAACACGCCCATCGCTACGCTGGAGGAGTTCTGCTCCAAGCTGATGGATCTCCCGAACATCAAGGACATTCGCCTGGCCACGAAAGGCTTGATCGCCATCCCGCAGCACTTTTTGCAGGCGGACGTGCAGGCCGGACTCGATCGTCTGGCGAAAAAGGCGCGCGAACGCGGCGTGGACATTGCCGTGCACACGCATGTGAACAGCGCGCGGCAAGTGACGCCACTGGTGGCTAAAGCCGTGCAGTCCTTGCTGGACATGGGCTATCGTGACGTGCGCAACCAGGGCGTGCTCCTGCGCGGCATTAATGATACGCAGAAAGAATTACTGGATTTGTGTTTCATGCTGCTGGATCACGGCAAGATCATGCCGTACTACTTCTATCAGTGCGACATGATTCCCAATGCCGAGCACTGGCGCCTGGCCGTTCATGAAGCGCAGCAACTGCAGCACGACATCATGGGATATTTGCCGGGGTTTGCCACGCCGCGCATGGTTTGCGACGTGCCGTTCGTGGGCAAGCGCTGGGTAAACCAGGTGAAGGAATACGACCGCCACCTGGGCATTTCCTACTGGACGAAGAATTACCGCACGAGCATCGAAGCCGATGATGCGGAAGCGCTCACCCGGCGCTATGAGTATTACGATCCCGTTTACACCTTGCCGCAGCAGGGCCAGGAATGGTGGCGGAACAAGCCCGTTCCTCCCAACCTCTCAAAATAGTCTGCGGATCACACGGAAAGACTGTCCAGCCCTTATTGCACGGCGGGGCGAAGAGTCACTCGAGTTTGTAGGACTTTGGGGGCAGCAGTAGTTGAATGCCGAAATAGCCGATGAAATAGGATTGATTGCTGCGGGTGGGTTCGAGGCTGCGGCCGGCCATGAGCAGCAGGATCACCGGACGATGGATTTTGTAGCGAGCCCCCAAGCCCATGGTGGGTTGGCTGTCGGAGGGGTGGAAGGTTCCTTGAGAATAGAGCTCCATATCAATTTCGAGTTTTGGAGTGAATTCGTGGCCGAGGACGAGGCCGGTGAGCCAACCGTCTGGTCCTTTATGGACAAACTGATAACCGATTTCGTAGTCCACGTTGACAGGGCCGAACTTTCTGGAGAATTCAAAGGGCAGGAGGAAGGTATCGCTCGCGGGGGTGATCCCACGGCGGACGGCGTCGTTGGGGTTATTGAGGAAGAGTTGGGGGAAAACCGAGATGGAGAGGCCAGACTCCCCGGCGTCGTAGAAACGCCACTTGACGCCGGGATTGGATTGACCCAAGCCAAATTTAGTCGTGGAAAAGGGATTTTGGACGCGCAACCAGGCACTTTCGTAAGTGAGCTGGATGCGATCGCCCACGCCGAAATTGATATCGACGTCAGGGGTATGCGAAACGGACTGGTTGCTGTAGAAAAAGGGCATGTAGCCGAGATTGATTTCCCAATTGAGATTGCCGGGGGTACCCGGATCATTGGTGTAGTAGGGCGGACCGCCTTGGGCATATGCGGAGGTAGCAGCAAATAAGAAAGCGAGGAGGGGGATTAGAATCCGCAACATAGCTAGGGGGGCAAGGGTGCGGAGCAGAAAGGGTACGAAAGTCCCAACGCGAGTAACCCTACGGAAAACGCGGTGACGATTGGACGGCTCAGATGATCCCCTATAGTCGTTGATCTCCACCTCATAGACTGCGTCGTGGCCATGGGAGACGACATCCTCGGCATAAGACTGTTCCTGGAATCCTTTGGCCATGAAACGCGCAATCCGTGGATCATCTTCGACGCGGAGAAGCCGCATAGGCGTATCTTCCCAGATTTGCGGGGAGAATGGCACCTGCTGCATGGCGAATCGAGGTTTTCAGGTTTGCGGCTGAAGTGCTAGATGCCTGTTTCACTCAAGGCTGGCTGTTGGGATTCGAGTTCGGTGAGTTCGGCGAGTTTGGCGCGTTTGACGTCCCAGGCAAGGCCAAGGAGTTTGAGGGTGAAAATGCCGTACCAATTCATGTCGAGTTCATACCACTTCAGGCCATGACGCGCGGATTGCGGCGCGAAGTGGTGGTTATTGTGCCAACCTTCGCCAAAGGTGAGAAAAGCCACCCAAAAGCTATTCCTGGAAAGATCACCCGTAGCGAAGCGTTGCGAGCCCCACATGTGCGTGGCGGAATTCACAAGCCAGGTGGCGTGCAAGCTGATGACGGTGCGCAGGAAAACGCCCCACATCACCCAGGGCCAGCCGCCAATGAAATAGAAAATCACCGCGAGAACGATCGAAGGGATCACGTGCCATTTGCTGATCCACAGATGGAATTTGTCTTTGCGCAGATCGGGAACATAAGGAAGAAGTTCGGAGCGGTCCTGGTGCATCGCGCGGCCCGTGATAATCCAGCCCATGTGAGACCAGATGCCGCCATCGCGCGGTGAGTGCGGATCACCTTCCTTGTCGGTGTTCTGGTGATGGATACGGTGCGTGGCGACCCAAGCGATGGGGCCGCCTTCCATGGCCAGCGTGCCGCACGTCGTCAGGGAATATTCAATCCACTTGGGCGTTTTGTAGCCGCGATGCGTGAGGAGGCGATGGTAGCCCATGCCGATGCCCAGGCTGCCAGCAACCCACCACATCACCACGGTGAGAATCAGAGCCTTCCAGGTGAAAAGGAAGATGGCTGCAAGGGCGCAGACGTGCAACCCAATCATGATGAGGGTGACGCCCCAATTGATGGGCTGGTGAAAGGTGCGGTCGCGGCGAAACTTAGAAAGGAGGCTCATAAGCTTTAAGAGAGTATCACCTTAAGTTGCGGAACCGTGCCAATTCACACAGGCGGTTGTCCCGGCGCAGGGCAATTTAGGTTTGAGAGAACGGCTGGTCAGTCGGCGATCTCTAGATCGACCGCTTCACCGCGCGAAGAGTCGGGGCTAACCCAGATGTGAACGATGCTTGGCTCCACGGTGTATTCGTTGCGGATGTCCCAGAGGGCAAAGCTATCCGCGCCGAGGGAAAACGTCACCTTCTTCGTTTCGCCGGGAGCGAGCGCAACACGCTGGAAGCCCTTCAGCTTGCGCACGGGCTCTTCGACGCTAGTGCCTTGCAGGCGAACGTAGAGCTGCACGACTTCTTCGGCCGCCATTTTGCCCGTGTTGGAAACATTTGCGGTGACGGTAAGGACCGGCTTTGCGTCGGCGGAATTCTTGCGCAACTCCGCATTCAGAGTTTTGGCGCTGAGTTTCTTCGCGCTGATCTCTGGCCCGCCATACGAAAAATCGGTGTAGGACAAACCATAACCGAAAGGAAACTGCGGCGTGTTCTGTTCATCGATGTAGCGGGAGGCAAAGCGCTCGCCAGGGTCCTTTGGAGGGCGAGTGAGATCGCGATTGCCTGCGGGGCGGCCGGTGTTGAGCGCGTTGTAATAAATGGGAATCTGGCCTACCGCGCGGGGCCAACTCACCGTAAGTTTGCCGCTCGGCGTGGCCTCGCCAAACAAAGTTCGTACGATGGCGGGGCCTGCTTGCACGCCCGGGGACCAGAGTTCCAGCACGGCGGGAACATGCGCGAACGCCCATGGCAGCACAAGCGGGCGGCCTGTGAAGAGCAGCAACACCACAGGCTTTCCGGTGGCGGACACTTTTTCGAGCAGTTCCTCTTGCCGGCCGGGCAGCACGGGGTGCGCGCGAGAACCTGCCTCGCCCGTCATCTCCGGCGTGTATTCTCCCAGCGCCAGTATTGCGACATCAGAGGCGCGGGCAGCCGCAATGCCCTCTTCGATTTGTGCGTCACTCGCGGCGAGATACTCGCCGCCCTGGGCATACTTGATGTGTTCAGCGCCCAATTTTTGCGTCATAGCGGTCTTCAGCGTCACTACATCCAGAGGATTGCCGCGGGCTGACCAGTTACCCAGCATGTTGGCGGCATCATCGGCGGCCGGGCCGATGAGGGCTACCGTTTGTATATCGCTTGCGAGCGGCAACACGGGACGAGTAGTGATGAAGTCGTTTTTCAGCAGAACAAAAGAGCGTTCCGCAGCCGTGCGCGCCAGTTGCAGGCTTTCCGCGGGCAACGCGCCATGGTTTTCGCGCGACTCGTCGGTATACGGCTTGTCAAAGAGGCCGAGCGCAAATTTCACGCGAAGAACCCGGCGCACCGCTTCATCAAGTTGCGCCTGGGTCACCTTGCCACTCTTGGTGAGATCGGCGAGATGCTCATGGTAGAGATTGCTCTCCATGTCCATATCCACGCCGGCAGTGAATGCTTTCCACGCGGCCGTTTTGCCGTCATTGGCGATGCCGTGCGGTATCAATTCAGCGATGGAAGTCCAGTCGCTATCCACGATGCCTGGGAATTTCCACTCGTTGCGGAGAACCTCGGTCAAAGTGAAGGGATTCGCGCTCGCCGGGACGCTGTTGAGCGAGTTGAAGGCGCTCATGATGGTGGCGCTGCCTTCGTCAAGGGCTGCATAGAAAGGCGGCAGATACACTTCGCGCAAGTTATGCTCTGAGATCTCGGTGGTGTTGTAGTCGCGCCCGGCTTCCGCGGCTCCATATCCCACGTAGTGCTTGACACAGGCGGCGATGCTGTCAGGAGCGTCCAGGCTCTTACCTTGATAGCCGCGCACATAGGCGCGGGCCATCGCACTTCCAAGAAAAGGATCTTCGCCCGCTCCTTCGACGATGCGGCCCCAGCGGGGATCGCGTGCAATATCCACCATCGGCGAAAACGTCCAGCGCACGCCGGCGGCGGAAGCTTCTTGCGCGGCGAGGCGGGAAGCCGCTTCCACAATCTGCGGATCCCAGGTGGAGGCCAGGCCGAGAGGAACGGGAAACACGGTACGGTAGCCGTGAATAACGTCAAGGCCGAACAACAGAGGGATGTGCAGGCGTGACTTCTCGACGGCGTCATGCTGGAACTGGTTCAGGGCCTTTAGGCTCTCCAGATTATAGAGACAGCCTACCTGGCCCTTGGCGACCATTTCCGAGTAGCCGCCCCTGCCCGTTCCCGGGCCCGTCGGCGAGCCAACCGAATACTGCACCAACTGCCCGACTTTTTCTTCCAGAGTCATTTGGCGAAGCAGGGCATCCACCTTCTTCTCGATGGCCGGCGCCGCGAGTGTGGATCGGACCGGAGCACCACGGAAGGTGGAGGTTTCCTTGGAACTCTGTGCTGAAACTGAAGTGGCGATAAAGCACGCCGTTAGGGCACACAGAAAAAGCGAGCGGAGAAATTTGGATGGCACGGACGTAGGCTCCAATCTTTTTGGGGTCACCTCGAATTGCACGAGAGGGAGGCCTCAACAAAATCGATTTGTTAAAGCCAAGTTAGCACAATACCCAAAGTCGTTCCAGTTCCGGGATGCTGCCTAGTCACGGCAGAGAATCTGCTTGTTCGCGTTCGTCGGTAGTGGGGCAATTTCCGCTTGCCGCGTTAAATAGGCACTGTTAGAGCAAAAAGGTGATAATACCGGCATGATGACGGTGGAAACTGCACTCTATAAATGGATCCTGGGTGCAAATGAGAAGCGTGAGGATCTCTCGCTTCCCCCTGGCTTAATCGAGGAATCCATCAGTCAATTGCTCCTTCTGCTCGGACGCGATTACCTAGATGACCTTCTAGCCTGGAAAATTCATGATTTTAGAGGCACGAAAGGCCTCGCCATGGTACAAAACCGTTGTCTGTGCGGGTTTGAGACCAAAAGTGAGGCCTTCGCTTGACCGAACATACCACAACAGAGT
>Ga0182017_10000074_pt1 | contig 71609 bp, 64 predicted proteins | sample 712E3DmetaG_FD_120492 | JGI IMG/M metagenome (GOLD analysis project Ga0182017, IMG submission 120492) | Permafrost microbial communities from Stordalen Mire, Sweden - 712E3D metaG | ecosystem: Environmental > Terrestrial > Soil > Wetlands > Permafrost | place: Sweden: Stordalen | collected... | reverse complement strand
TTTGACGTTTGTCGGTTTGGAAGAGGTCAGCCGCGCCACGACCGCGTCGCCGGTTCGTCCCCATTCGATGTTGACGTCTCCGTCCAACTGGTGGAACGAATCATCGGGTGCGGCCAGACCCGGCCGCTCGTTCACGCCCCCAAAGTCCAATACAAAAGCCGCCGCGTCGTCTGCCACAAAGGCAATTCCGGCGGGCGCGGTCACCAGATAATTGCCGATGCGTACTCTTGATGGAGCCTTGCTGTAGTCGGCATCGCCGCCCTTTGCCACCATGGCCAACAGGACCAGCCCGCAGATGGTGTTCCGCAGAATTGACAGATAACTGGGTTCGGGTTTCCTTGGGCCATTCATTTTCAAATGCCTATTGTTGCGACTGGTAAAGGAACGCGACTTCGTTGGCGGAAAGCGCGCGGTTCCACATCATCGGCTCGTCAATCAACCCGCGAAAAGATATGCCAAGATCGTCCTCGCTCTTATCGACGTTGGAGCGATTGCACCCGATCACGAGGTCGAAGTCGGTGACGGGCACCCTGTCGGGCTTGTTCCAGTGGAGCTTGCTTTGAAGCTGGCCATCCACATAAACCAGCTGGTCAGTCCCGTCGAAAGTGGTCGCCACATGATGCCATTGCCCATCGTCTACCCTTTCTCTTGTCAAGGCATCATGAATTCCCGGGCCAATTTCCATGGACACCCGACCATAATATTTTTGTTGCTGCCAGTCACCGGCAATACTCAGGGCGAAGCCTTTGTTGTACGCCTTGTCAAAAATACGCCGCCAGAAGTGGTCTTCTCCAGTGGAGGTCTTGATCCAGGCTGCCAGGGTCAGTTGCTTCGGATTTAGTGACTTGTTGTTGGATATTACAATCTCGTCGCCGTCGGCGGTGAATTCATAAGCTCCGCCCTTTTTACCGTCGGGTGTCCAACGAACGCCCGAAGCCTTGCCATGATTTCCCTTGCCGCTGCTGTCTGTGATCTTGCCGCCCCGGGGCTTGCTGTAGCTGTCCGTGATCATGCCGCCGTTATTGTCCATGATCACACCGCTGGCGCTGTTGTCTGTGGCTTTGCCGCTGCCGACCTCGTTCTGGTCAAAGGTCATGTCCAGCACCAGCCCTTGGCGGAGGCTTTCGACAGTAACAGGCGCATTGGCCCGGGCCTGTTTGATTTTCGAGACGGCAAGCGGGGTCATGACCGCAGCCGTGATTGTCAAAGCCGTCAGAATGCCAATTGTAGTCTTTTCCACAAGCACAGCTTTTAATGTTGTAGACGCGACGGCAACGGCCCCGATGCCGCCCGCTCCAGCCAATGAAGCAGCGGTCACGGAAGAAGCCAGACCCGACGGTGCCGCTTGGACGGCGTTCGCTGCGATGACCGAGGCGAGCATTGTGGAGGAGGCGAAGATGCCACGACGAACGAAATGGCGCCGAAGTTTTTCCACGGCCCGGCCAACGCGCTTTTGAGCCGCATCCTCATTGCTGCCCAGCGCCAGGCCGACGGCGCGGAGGTCGCGGTGTTCGAAAAAGCGCAACACGATCGCCGTACGGTCGCTGGCGCTCAACTGATCGATCGCTTCGTCCAAGAAAGGAGCGATCTGCTCGAATCCTGTTTCGGCATAGTCCTGTAGTGTGTTCATTTCAGCGGCCTGCCTTTCACGGTCTTGACGGCGCCGCTCGTTTCGCATGAGTGTGGTGGCAACGTGCCATGTGCGCCGGTGCAGCCAGCCGCCGAGCATTACATCCTTGGAAAGCGTGCCAGCCAGCCGCGCCAAATCCGCGAACACCGTTTGGGTGACGTCTTCGGCCCGGTGCGTGTCACCGTTGACCAGCCGCACGGCCGTCGAATAGACCAGGTTGATGTACCGCGCGACCAATTCGCTAAAAGCCTGTTCCGAGCCATTGGCGACGTAATCCGCGAGCAATGTCCGGTTATCCATCATTTACCACCAGTAAAGCGCCACCAGACGACAAAATCCGACAAAAAACCCAGATATCAAGCCAACTTTGCACAGAGACTATTCATATCTAAGCGACTCAATTGGATCGAGATTTGCCGCTTTGTGGGCGGGATAAGTGCCAAAAACAATCCCGACTACAGAGCAAATCACCAGTCCCAACACAACCCAATCCACCGGGATTGCGGTCGGCACTTTCATATACCACGCGAGCGCGTTGCCGCCGAGAATGCCCAGCATAACGCCGATCACGCCGCCGACTTCGCAGAGCACGATGGCTTCCATTATGAATTGCGTCATGATGTTGCGTTTCTTCGCGCCGATCGCGCGCCGGATGCCGATCTCGCGCGTCCGTTCCGTGACCGAGACAAGCATAATGTTCATGATACCGATGCCGGCGGCCAGCAGCGAAATGGAACTGACGACCGCCACGCCGATGCGCACGGCCTTGGTGAAATTATTGAACTGGGTGATGAGCGAGTCGTTGGAAAACAGTTCAAAATCGTCCTCCGTGCCGGGCATGACTCTACGGACCACGCGTAATATGCCGCGCACCTGCTCGACACAATCGTCGTAGCTGGCCGCATCGCGTGCTTGCACGAGAATGGTCAGGCTATGCCACCAGCGGCCAAAACGGTTCAACGCCGTGGTGATCGGTATGACGGCGAAGTTGTCCTGCTCTCCGTTGAGCGAACCGCCCTTTGGGGCGATCACGCCAATCACAGCGTAATTGATTCCGTTGAGCTTGAGCCGTTCGCCGACGGCTGAGCCGAAAGGAAAAACTGTTTTCGACAGGCCGTTGCCAAGCACGCAGACATCGCGCGCGTTGTCCACGTCGGTCTCCGACAGGGCGCGGCCTTCGGCGACGAGCCAGTTGCGCGCGGGAAAACTCCCGGGCGTTTCGCCGAGCATCCGGACAGTTGGCGGCGTTTTCTGGTAGCGCGTCTCAACCTGGCCGCCCCAGAAATTACCTTCGATGCCGACGCTGCTTGCGAGCGTGGCTTTGTTCTCCACCCTCCGTCCGTGGGCGAGTGTGATGTTCTTGCGCCGCCAGTATTTCTCCCAGTCCGCCGGGCCACCAAATTGGACGGCTGGCCATTTCTGGATGGCAAACGTTCGGCTACCCAATTGGCTCATCTCCGTCTCAATATTATGTTTGAGGACGCGCATCGCCGTCATCACGACTACGATTGAGAACACGCCAATCAACACGCCGAGTAACGTTAGCGCTGAACGCAGCTTGTGCGCAACCAGCGCGTTCATGGCCATGGAGAAACTTTCTCTGGCCTCGGCCCATAAAATCGATCCCCGGTGGGGCGAGACTCCGTCGAGCCCTGACTTTTTCGGAGAAGTTACCATGTGAGAAGATGGATTCTGCCCTTGAAAGGCCAGTCTGCGATCTGTTTTGCCAGTCCTTTTCGAATTGGGTTCTCCTGAACGTACAACCACTTCGCTGAATAACTTTCGTCCAGATGAATATGAACTCCCGCTGCCGGGTTTCTTCTGCCAACTGCAAGATTTTGGCTGTTTGAATTCATGCTCTTTTGTCGAGGCTCGACGGAGTCTCGCCCCACCAAAAGTTTTCTATTCGCTTCTCAACGCGTCCACCGGATTCATTCGGGCTGCGCGCCACGCCGGCATGAAGCCGGACACCACGCCCGTCACCAGCGACACCAGCATGGCAATGCACACGACGGTCAACGACATCGTTGCTGGCAGAAACCGTTGCATGATCAGCGTCAGCGGCCAGGCGATACCCAGACCGATCAACCCGCCGAGCATGCAAATACAGGCGGCTTCAGTCAGGAACTGCAGCATGATCGTGCGGCGTTTGGCGCCGATGGCTTTGCGGATGCCGATTTCGCGCGTCCGCTCGGTAACCGAGACGAACATGATATTCATAATGCCAATACCGCCTACAAAGAGGGACAGGCCGGTGATGAACAGCCCGATCACGGCAATTGTGCCGGCCACCTTGTTGAACATCTGGATGAACTGGTCCTGCTGGTTGATGGAGAAATCATCGGGGTCATTCGGCGCCAGATGGCGGACGCGGCGCATGACCTGACGCAATTCCTCGCGAGCTTCGTCCAGTTGCACGAGTTGGTTCGCCTTGACCTCGATATTTATGCTGGGATTGTTCCATATGGAACTGATGAACTGTTTCAGCGGAATGATGACGCGGTTATCAAGGCTGAACATGCCAAGAAAGTTTCCCTGCTTTTCCAGCACTCCAATGACCTCGAAGGACTGGTCCTGGATTTTGATCCGGTTACCAATGGGCGACTCGTTACGAAACAGATTCGTCGCCACATCGGTGCCGATCACGCACACCGGCCGGCCGCCCGCGGCATCCACGCTGGATATGAAACGGCCTTGCCCAACGCCAACGCCGCTGGTGAACAGGTATTCTTCAGTGGTCCCGAGGATCCAGACACTGCTGGCGCTGCGGGTCTTGTATTTCAGTGTGCCACCACTATCAGCAGTGGGCGCAACAGCGCTGGCGAGGGTCAGTTGGCTGGCCAGCGCACCAACCTCCGCAATCGTGATCTGGCGCCGCTTCTGTTCCTTGAGCCAGTCCGCCTCGCTCCGGTTAAGCCAAGTGTTACGCTGCAAGTAAAACACGTCCGCGCCAAGCGCCGAAATGCTCTTGAGAAAAGAGTGGTTCAATCCCTCGATCGCCGTCCCCATCAACGTGACAGTGACAATGCCGATGACGATGCCAAGCGTGGTGAGCACGGAGCGCGTTTTGTTAGCGCGAATGGCGTGCCACGAGATGCCGAAGCCTTCGCGGATTTCGGCAAGGAGTTTCATGGCGCAGGTTGGTCGCCCCGTTTTTCGTCGCTGGCGATCAACCCGTCCCGGATGCGTATGATGCGGCGGGTATGCTCCGCGATGTCTTCCTCGTGCGTGACGACAATGATCGTGTTGCCCTTCTTCGCCAATTCCCCGAACAACGCCATGATTTCGTCGCCGGTCTTCGAGTCGAGGTTGCCCGTCGGTTCGTCGGCCAGCAAAATGGATGGTCTGTTGACGAGCGCGCGGGCGACCGCAATGCGCTGGCGCTCGCCGCCGGAAAGTTCGTTGGGCTTGTGATGCGCGCGATCGGCGAGACCGACTTGCGCGATCGCGCTGAGCGCAATCCTTCGCCGTTCGTCAGCGGGCACACCCGCGTAGATCAATGGCAACTCGATGTTGTGCAACGCGTTGGAACGCGGGAGCAGGTTGAATGTTTGAAACACGAACCCGATCTCGCGGTTGCGGACTTCCGCGAGTTGATTGTCATCCATCTCGCTGACATTGGTGCCGTTCAATTCGTAGACGCCAGAAGTCGGCGTGTCGAGGCAACCGACGACGTTCATCATCGTGGATTTGCCGGAGCCGGACGGCCCCATTATGGCAACGTATTCACCGCGCTCGATTTCGAGCGAGACATCGCGCAGCGCGTGGACGGTTTCCGTACCCATCTGGTAGCACCGCGAAATATTCTGTAGGCGGATGAGGCTCATTACGGAAAACCCGGGAACCGAAAATCACAGACACGGCCGGCAACCGCCATCCGTTTCGGATATCGCATTCAACACCGCTTCATTTCGCTTCTTTGACATCGTTCTTGTCCGGCGTGCCACGTTTGATCTTCTTGCCGTCTTCCAGGTCCTTGCTGATTGCCTTATACCCGCCCGAGACAACCTCCTGCCCCTCGGTAAGGCCTTCGGTGATCTCCCAGTAATCCCCGTCGCAAATGCCGATCTTGACCGGCACCATCTTCACATGATCGCCGTCGGCAACGAAAACGACCTCGATCGCTTTCAGCACTTCCTTGGATTTCCTGTTGGACGCGGGATTGTTGGTGCCGGTGACATTGGTACTGGTGGCTGACAGCGCGCCGTTGGTGGCGCTGGATTTCGCTTTGTTCTTGCTGGGTTTGTCCTTGTTCTCCGCCGGCTTGGGTGGCCGGGTGGTGACGCTGGCCATCGGCACGGTGAGGACATTCGTGCGGTAACGGGTTTCTATTTCAGCATTGACGGACATGCCGGGGCGAAACGCCTCGTTCTCATTGGCACGGATGCGCACTTCAAACTTGGTGGCCTCCTGCGATTGACTACTATCACCGCCATAAGCGCTGGAGCCTTTCGACGAATTCGCAATGTCGGTGACGGTCCCGCCAAACTTGCGATCTTTGAACGCGTCCACTTCCAGCCGCGCTTTCTGGCCGGCCGCGATCAGCACAACGTCCATCTCGCCGACGTCAACGCGCGCTTCCATGCTGTTCAAATCCGCGATGTTCATGATCACTGTTCCGGCATTCTGAACCGTGCCGAGAACGCGCTCGCCGAGCTGCGAGTTTAATTTGCTGATCGTACCGGTTAGCGGCGAGACGATGGTGGTCTTGGCGAGTTCCTCGTCCGCGCTTGCCAGCGAAGCCTTTGCCATATCGACCTGGTGATCGGAGCTATTGAGTTGCGCCTGGCACACATCGTAAGAGGCCTTCGCCTGGTCAAAATCCGATTGCGGGATGAGCTTGGCTTCGAGCAAACCCTTGCTGCGCTTGAAGTCGGCCTCGGCCTTCCGCAAATTTGCCTCGGCGGTCGCTCGGCCGGCCATGGAGGATTGGTAACCCGCCTCGACCTGGTTGCGCTGGGCGATGTAAAAGTCCGGCTTGATCTTCAAAAGCAGATCGCCTTTTTTCACCTGCTGACCTTCCTTGACTGCCAACTCGATGATTTCGCCGCTGACTTCCGGGCTGATCTTGACCTGGATCACCGGCTGAATGCGGCCATTGGCCGCGACGGTCTCGGTAAGGTTGCGCCGTGCGACTTTCTCTGTCTGTACGGTGATGGGCGGTTGGCGGTTCTTATGGATGACGGCTGCCGAAATCAGTCCGACCAAAACCAATCCGATGACGGAGAAGATAACAATCTTCCTGCGCCTTTTAGAGGTTGGCGCTGGCGACTTGGAAACCGTCGGTTGCAGACTTGGCGAATGTGCGTCCATTTGAATTGCGATTGAAAGCGTTCAACTGAATACACACGCAGACTGCCAAAAGGACCTGCCATTGTCCAGCCGAGAAGATTCCATGTAGTGAGTCAGTTTGAAAGTTGTAGCGGCGGTCTGTGACCGCCGACGCCTGAGCCGCTGGCGCTTGTGTTTCAAGTTCGTCGTGATAGAGTCGGGCCAGTCGTTGGTTCGCTGAGCAACCAATGACCACGTGAAACGTGACTGCCGGAATTCAACGAGTTGAGCTTGCCGCGCGCCGGTGGTTTGCCGCATGGTGCGCAGCCGCCGCGCTCTGTTGCGGCTGCGACCAGACGACGACCCCGACACAAGTGTTCGGGCCTGATCTCGAACGGGCACCGGAATATATCCAGGCGCGACGGTCGTGCGATCTGCTCGAGTTCAAGGCGTCGGCGCAGCACTACGAGAAACTGCTCGCCACGAATCCTGACTTCGCCAAGGGACATTTCGAGGCGGCCCTGCTCTACGACGACAAACTCGCCGACCCCGTCATGGCGGTCTATCATTACCGGCGGTTCCTCGAACTTGAGCCGAACTCGGACAAGCGGAAGTTGATCGAGGATTTCATCGAGCGGGCAACGGTATCAATCGTCGCGAAGTTGCCGCAATCGGCAATCACGGATCCGGCAGAGGTATCGCGTTTGCGCGAGCAAAACGCCGTGCTGACGCGTGATAATGAAGCGCTGAAGGCGCGAGTAGCCGACTTTGAGAATGCCGCCGCCGCCGCGAACGCACGTACACAGACCATGACCGCACCGGAAGTGGAACAGATAGCCCAACCGATGCCGCCTCCAACCAATGTCGTTGTCACGCCGTCCCCGCCAAAGACTGGCGAGACGCCGCCACGTGTGCACGTTGTGCAGAAAGGTGACACGTTGCAGGCCATTGCCATGAAATACTACGGGACACGGTCGGCGTGGACGAAGATCCTCGAGGCGAACAAGGGTGCGTTACCAGACAAAGACCAAATCAAGGTCGGCCAGCAATTGCTGATCCCGTGACGGGGCAGGAATAGACTTTACTTTGCGGCAGTTTTTCGTATTCTTATGTCAACAAGGAGGTTGTTAGGATGAACGAGGGGGTAACGAATACCGCAACCGCTCTGCCTGAATCCCGGACAGACGCCACTTTGTCCCGACACACTGTCTCGGAGCTTACATCGAAGGAAGAAGTCGATTGGAAACTCAACGAGGCGCGCGAAGAACTGCTCACGTTGCGTCGTCAGCAGGAAGAGTTGGAACGGCAGAAAAGCGATCTTGAGGAACTGCGCCGCAAACAGGAAGAATACGGCCGCGGCCGGACTGAGTTGATCGAGGACCTGACGCGCAGTCTGGTGGCAGTGGAACGCCAGCAACTCGAAGCGCAGCGGTTGGCCGAGCTTTGCGTGCGCACACGCGAATCGTTCCGCGACTGCCTCGAACAGGTCCAGAATCTCAACGACGCTGAATGGACCGGCGTCAACCTGCGCGCTGAACTGAGCCGGGCTTTGGGAATCATTGAGAGCGCTCGCGGCGAACTTCAACGCGCACGCGTCAAACTGGATTGCCTGAATCCGACGACAAACGAGCAGGCCGGTTCCAAATCGAAACTGCTGAGCCGCGAGGAAGTCTTGCGGCATGTCCTGATCGGCGCGGCTGTGTCGGCACCGTTGATCGTCGCGGGCACAATCTGGCTGATCATTTTCCTGGTCACCCGGCGGTGAGGAACCGATCATGATCACCCTGCGCAAACGAGTCACACCAGTTGACCGCTGCGTTGCAGTGTTGAACGAGCGGATGGCCGCGGTGCAAAATCAGATCCGCGAGCTGGAGGGCGGACATACAACCGCCAGCGCGGCGGAGCACGATGTGCCGATCCGCTCAGAAAGTAGTTTCGCAAAGAGGATATTGTCGATCCTGGACCAAATCCCGACTCCGCCTCCGCAAAACAACCGTGCTATGCCCGATGAAATTGCCGATCCGTTGAAGGATTTGGGAGCAATAGCGCCGGGCTATGGGTCGCCCAAACAACCCGACCTGTTCACCGTTGCGCCGCGAAGCCCGTCAACCGAGCCGGCGAAACCCCTCACTCGTGAATCAAAATTGGCCCGGTACTTGAAGGCGGTCAGTTTCGAGTCGTCAGTGCCGCTAAGGCGCGTCAGACGGGAGACGCGAAACAAGTTTTGGATGTGGCTCGGACTCGGATTGATTGTCGTGGCATTCATTTGCATTGTCGTGCGTTGAACACCATTGCCATTCAGACTCGTTTGGGCGTCGTTCGCGTGACGCATACGCCGAAAGGCCTGATGCGTTTGGAATTAGGGCGTCACTCCCGAAGCGCGACCGGTGCTCACTCCCGCAGTTGCGGGACGTTTGTTGCCCAGTTCTCGCGCCAGCTTCAAGATTATGCGCGCGGTCGGCGCGTGACGTGGCGCGTCCCGCTCACCTTGACGACGGGCACACCATTTCAACGGAAAGTCTGGCGGGCGCTCCGCGCAATTCCGCACGGCGAAACACGGTCGTATGCATGGGTGGCCCGGAAGATTGGCCGTCCACGCGCCGCGCGTGCGGTGGGCGCGGCTTGCGGCGCGAACCCGGTTCCCATCGTCATCCCGTGTCATCGTGTTGTCCGTACCGACGGTTCGCTGGGCGGATTCAGCGCCGGTTTGACATGGAAACGACGCCTGTTGCGCCTTGAGCAGACGCATACTGTTGAGTGAACAGTTAGGTTTGATATAATCCGGCGATGCAGGAACGTAGCCGCAGGCTTTACGCCTGCGTTCGAAGCGCACCCGTAAGCCGAGTCCGCAAAACGCGCTCTTCGGACGCACCCGTGAAGGGTGCGGCTACACCGCGAATGAAGCATGAAACCCAAGACGACACCACCAGATCCCGAGAGACAGGCGAAGATCCTTGCTGAACTTCGGCGGGACACGGAACTGCGACAGAAAGGTTATCGAGAGCAGGCGCTCAGGATTTTCCCGCACATCTGCGCCCGGTGCGGTCGCGAATTCTCAGGCAAGAGGCTTCGTGAACTTACGGTTCATCACAAGGATCACGACTACAAGAATAATCCACCCGACGGCAGTAATTGGGAGCTGCTGTGTCTCTATTGTCACGATCACGAACACGAACAGTTCCGAATGAAAGGTTTTGCCGACGGGCCAGAGCCGGTCAGCGAACAGAAACCATCCGGTATCGCCAATCCATTTGAGAATTTGGACAGTTTACTGAAGGCCAAGAACCCAAGTCCGCCCAACAAACCGGATACGGGCGGCATCAAATAATCCGCGCCTGATTTGCAGTTATCAAGGCATCTTTCTCGCAATCTGAGCGTCGCATGGTATAAGCGGGGACATGCGTTCTGAACGCGTTCTAACGGGATTCTGCCTGTCATTGACGGTAACGCTGTTTCTCGGAACAAGTCTGTGGCCGGTCAATTCTGCGGTCGCAGCCGATCCCAGCACGCGTTTCCCGGCGCGCTTCGTCCTGGACATGGTGCATAACAATCCCGGCGAACCGCTCCAGCCGACTTCATTCCGCGATCCGCGGAAGCTGGCTGCATGGGGCTACAATGGCCAGGTGCTGGCGTGCGGCGCCGATTCGTGCGAGACGTTCGATGCCTTGTCGCCCGATCTGCTTCCCAAAGGCAGCGAAGCGCGGCGTTGGATCGAGCAGCACGCCGACGAGGCGCGGTCGCTCTTCCAAAAGGCCCACGATGCCGGTATCAACACTTACGCATGGGTCCAATTCATCGTGCTCCCCAAGGCGGTTGTGGCCCGGTACAAGGACGAGATATGCGATTCGAAAGGCCGGATTGACCTGGCCCGGCCGATGACGCAGAAAGTGTTGCGCGCGCAGATTGCCGAAATCTTCGACCGTTTTCCAATGCTCGACGGACTGGTGGTGCGCACCGGAGAGATTTACCTGCACGACAGCCCGTACCACGCCTCCAGCGCGAACGAGAACCAGAGCCTCGTCCAAGGCAGCACCGCGATTCTACATGGACCGGAAAGCCACATCGAACTGTTGAAACTTCTGCGTGAAGAAGTCTGTGTGAAACGCGGCAAGATGGTGTTCTATCGCACGTGGGACTTCGGCAATAACTTTCACGTCAATCCCGAATACTATTTGAAAGTCACCGGCGCGATCGAGCCGCATCCGAACCTGATATTCTCCATCAAACATCAGGCGGGCGATTTTCTGCGCATGACACCTTTCAACCCCACGCTGGGCATCGGCAAACATCGGCAGATCGTCGAAGTGCAATGCCAGCGCGAGGCGTACGGCAAAGGCGCGCATCCATTCTACATCGGGCAGGGCGTGATTGACGGCTGGGAGGAATACGCGACCCTCATGCGGCCCGGCCAGCCGCAAGGTCTGCGCGACATTGTCAGCCACCCCAACTTCGCCGGCGTGTGGACGTGGTCGCGCGGCGGCGGCTGGGAAGGGCCTTATATCACAAACGAACTTTGGTGCGCGCTCAACGCTTATGTCGTCGCACAATTCGCGGAAGACCCTAAACGCGCCGAGGCGGAGATTTTCAGCGAGTTCGCCACACAACAACTCGGCTTGAAAGGCGACGACGTTGCGCGATTTCGCGAGCTTAATCTGCTTTCCGCCGCCGCCGTGCTGCGCGGCCAATGCAGTCTCAAAGGCCCGGTTGACCTTTGGTGGGCGCGCGACGATTTCATTGCCGCGCCGAACCTGAGCTTCTTTGCGACCAACAATCTGGTGGCGGACGCGCTCGCGGAAAAAGCCGGCGCGGTGGCGATGTGGAAAAACATCGAAACCCTGGCGCGGCAAATCAAGTTCCCCGACGCGGCGACGCAGGAATTCGTCGAAACCTCCTCAACCTACGGGCGAATCAAGTATTCCATTTTCGAGCAGGCGTGGGCGATTCTGCTCTACGGCGCGCTGGGTGATAAAACCGGGAAATACGATTACGAAAAGCTTTCCGCCGCCATCGCGGCGTACGACCGGCTTTGGGATGAATGGCGCGCGTTGAAGGAAACGCATCCGTCTTGCGCGACGCTTTACAAAGACGTGGCCTTTCAGAACAAGCCCGGCATCGGTGCGGCGGTGAACAAGTATCGGAAGATTTGCCAGGATCAGGTTCGCACTCCTGATCGCTGAAACTACTGCGCTGAGCGGCAGTCGGTTAAGGTGATTGCTTTATGTTGAGACCTTACCCTCGACCGCCCTCGACCGGCTGCTCTTAGATCGGAGGGGGAACAACTGCAACCGCAACAGTATGGAAGGCGAGCAAGGAGTACAACGCGAGCAAGGAAAGCAAAACTGTAAATGTCAGATTGAACCACCGGGATCGGAATACGAAATCCTTCAACACGACGACTGCCGCGAGCGAGCACATCACCGATAGCCAACCATAACTGCCAAGAAAGATGAATGGCCTCACTGTCGCCGGCCAATACATCGGACCGAACCTCGCAAGCTGCTCGTCGAAGTATGAGAAGCTGGCAACAAGTGCTGCTCCCACGAGCACATACGCGGAAGCCAGAATGCGCGAATATGTTCGAGCGTCCATTGCCTTCACCTATCGTTTGAGGTCAGCGCAACTTAAACACATTAGGGTCATGTCTATCCACCATTTCAATTCCTCCATCGCGCTTTTCCTGCGCCATCACCCCAGCGCCAATTTCATTGCGCGGATATGGTCGGGCGTGGTACCGCAGCAGCCGCCGACAATCGCCACACCCAAAGATTTCATCCGTGACGCGAATGCGGCCAAGGCATCCGGTTTCAGCGAGTATCCCGTCTTGCCGGCCACTACACGCGGCAGGCCGGCATTCGGTTTTGCCAGTAACCGCACGGGAGGCCGCGCCGCGCGCATTGCCCGAATCACTTTCTCCACGACGTCCGGTCCGACGCTGCAATTGACGCCGACCGCCGCGGCTCCTGCATCCGCGAGCCGGGTCACGGCCTCTTCGGGCGTCACCCCCATCACTGTCCGACCGCCCTTCTCAAAACTCATGCTCACCAATACCGGCGCTTTGACGGCTGACCGCACCGCTTCAAAGCACAACAACGCTTCCTCGATGTCTATGAAACTCTCGCACACCACGCCGTCAACACCGGCTGCGGCCAACACTGCGGCTTGTTCGGCGAATGCGGCCCGGGCAGTTTCCCGCGACAGTTCACCGTACGGCTCGATCATCTCGCCAGTCGGTCCGACCGACGCAACAACCCACGTCTGTGTCTTCGCCGCGGCGACGCCTTCGCGCGCCAGCGCCACGGCCCGCTGATTCAATTCGACCAGCCCGTCAAGCAAACCGTACCGTTCGAGTCGGAACCGGTTTCCGCCGAATGTGTTTGTGAGGATAAGGTCGGATCCCGCCGCCGCGTACTGGCGCGCAAGGTCACGAATCGTCTCGGGCCGATCCCGGGTCCAGCGTTCGGGCGCTTCACCAACGGGCAATCCTGCATCTTGCAGCATTGTTCCCGTTGCGCCGTCCGCCAACAACGTCCGGCCGTCTGCCAACGCCTCAGAGAATGTTATGGCCGCGCCCATCTGTGCGCTCCTTTCTTCATCTCGCCTTTGCGGGATTCCCGACGACCACATTGTAGTCGTCCACCAGTTCGCCGACAACGAGAATGGGTGTCATATCGCGGTGAGCGGTTCTAGAACAATCCAACAGTCTCGCCATTGGCGTCAATGTCCATCGCCTCGGCGGCAGGCACCTTGGGCAGGCCGGGCATCGTCGTGATGTCGCCGGTGTACGCCACCACGAATCCGGGACCGGCGCTGAGCTTGACGTCACGCACCGGCACGGTGAACCCTTGTGGCCGGCCCCGGAGATGCGGATCGTGGGAAAGCGAGAACTGAGTTTTCGCCATGCAGATTGGTAAATGTCCGTACCCGGCTTTCTCGTAATCCCGAAGTTTTGCCAATACCTTGGCATCCGCTTGGACACCGTCCGCGCCGTAAATCTCGCACGCGATGACGCCGATCTTCTCCCAGAGCGGCATGTCGTCGGGATACAGAAACCGGAAATTGTTTTTGCCAGTCTCGATGGCCCGCATGACGGCACGCGCAAGGTCCTCGGCTCCCGCACCGCCCCGGGTGAAATGCTCGGTCTTGGCAACCGGCACGTTTCGGTTGACGCACTGTTCCTGCACGTACCGCCATTCTTCTTCGGTATCGGCAGCAAACGTGTTGACGGCCACGACGATTGGCAGGCCGAACTTCTGAAGGTTCTCGACGTGCTTTGTGAGATTGGCCATGCCTTTCTCCAAAGCCGCAAAGTCCGGTTTGGACAGCTCGGCAAGTTTCATGGTCGAGCCGTGATACTTGAGCGCCCTGATGCTGGCAACAAGCACGACAGCGTCGGGACGAAGACCCGCTTTGCGGCATTTGATGTTCAGGAATTTCTCCGCGCCGAGGTCGGCGCCAAACCCCGCCTCAGTGATTGTGTATTCCGACAATCGCAACGCCAGTTTGGTGGCGACGACGCTATTGCAACCGTGCGCGATATTCCCGAACGGTCCGCCATGGATCAGTGCCGGATTATTCTCCAGCGTCTGCACGAGATTTGGCTTGAGCGACCCGCTCATCAGAACGGTCATAGGCCCCTGCGCCTTGAGATCGCCGGCGGTGACCGGTTTGCCGTCGCCCGTGTACGCAACGATGATTCGGCCGAGCCGTTCCCGAAGTTCGGGCAACGATTCGGAGAAACAGAACGTGGCCATGATCTCGGAAGCCGCCGTGATATCAAAACCGGATTCACGCTGGACCATGTTGCCGGTGCCGTTCAGACCGATCATGACCCGTCGAAGCGACCGATCGTTCATGTCCAGCACACGTTTCCAAATGATGTTCTGGACATCTATCCCGAGCTGGTTGCCGTGATAAAGATGGTTGTCCAGCATCGCCGCCAGAAGATTGTGAGACGAAGTGGTGACATGGAAATCTCCGGTAAAATGGAGGTTGATCTCCTCCATCGGCGCGACCTGCGCACGTCCGCCACCGGTACCGCCGCCTTTCACGCCGAAACATGGGCCGACTGACGGTTCGCGCAGACAGACGGTGGCGCGTTTGCCGAGCCGGTTCAGCGCGTCACACAGACCAATACTGGTGGTTGTTTTGCCTTCGCCGGCGGGAGTTGGCGTCATCGCCGTGACGAGCACCAACTTGCCGAACGGCTTATCTTCGAGTCGGTGGTAAAGATCCTGCGAGATTTTCGCTTTCAGTTTGCCGTACAGTTCGAGATCGTCCGCGTCAACGCCCAACTTCTGCGCGACTTTCTGGATGGGCAACAGTTTGGTTTTCCGGCCAATCTCAATCGCCGGCACCGGACTCGGCTGGCCATTTGCTGTTTTCTTCACGAATAGAATTCCTGGACACGCTCGATCGTATCGAACCCTTCCAGCTTCAACACATCCTGCAGACATACCAACGCCGGATGGCCGGGAGGCAGCAGTTCGTACTTGCGGACCATCGAACCAATTATCATGTCCAGTCCCAGCGGCATGGCCAGAGTCAGGAACGCGCTCTCGAGCGGGCCTTTGACGGGTGAACCATCGGCGCGTCTTGGCGGCAGCATGACCGTGAAATTACTCAGGCCGACCGACCGATGTACGCCCGCGAAATCCTTGTCATCATGAATCAGTTTCAGCGCGCCGAGCAATCTCTTCAGGTTACCTTCGGAATCGGTGCCGACCGGCGCGATGCCGGGGTCAATGATGAGTTGGTTGTTGGGGATGCCATACCCGAGTTTGCGGACGGTCTGCAACATTTGCTTGGCGGTTTGATAAGTTTCTTCGGCGGTCAGGTTTGGCGCGGCCTGGCCTTTGTCCAAACGTTCTGACACAAGCAGGATTGGCATGAACGGCTGGGTCTTGTAGAGGTCGAACATCTTCAGACGCAACGGCGAGATGGAATTGAGTATGGGCAGTTTACCGCCCGCGCGTTTCTTGTCGTAGGCCTTCAATCCAGCCGCCGCGAGATCCATGTCAGGCGTGTCAATCGACACCGGCTTGGCCGTGATACTCTGAATTTTCCGGACCAGATCTGCCATGAACTCGGGGCTGCGCCGCCCGACGTTCACGTCAATGTAACCCGCGCCTTTCTCATCCTGCGTCTTGGCCAGCGCCAGCAATCCGTTGATGTCGTTCGCGTCGAACAACTTCTTCGTGGACGGCACGGAATCGTTGACCGACTCGCCGATGATCGTCAAACCGGGTAATGACATGATTCTGGTTTCCTTTTTTGGGGTAAACGTATTCCACGCTGTTACAACGTTGCCGTGGTGGAAATGGTCGCGTCCGAGGAAGGTGTTCGCCCAGGCCGACGCGCCTTTGAGGGCGGCGTTGTAGAAGATCGTCGGCCCTTTCAACATCTGTTCCGATTCATGGTAATACTTGAGCCGGTCGTAGGCCCGTGCCCAGATGCAATCCTTGTCATCCAACTCGCATATGCCGTCGTGCGACCCGCCACACGGTCCGTTCCGACAATCCTTCGAGCACGAGTATCTCGGGCACAGATACGCGCAGTCCGGTAAACTGCAGTCCCCGCAATCTTCGCAGCCGTACATGACGAACTTGGACAGTTTCTCTAGTTGATGCGTGGCACTGGCAAGGAATCCCGGATCCTTGTCCCAGCGCGAGTACAACCGTTTCATCATTTGAAAACTGGCCGTGTCCGGCATAAACACATTATCGTGCACGTACCGCGAGACCCGATAATCCAAGGTCACCTGTTTGGTTCTGGGCGGGTCTTTGAGCGAGCGCAAGTATTCTGGATTTGTTCGTGTGCCGGTGCCCAACCCGGTGCCGGCGTCCTTCTCATAAAGGTAGAACTCGTTGGGGTTGGCAAATTGGATTTCCCTGGCGAACTCTTTCCAATCGTTTTCGCCGAATTTCTCGGCGCGGTCTATCAACTCGAAGAACACCTCTGATTTCGCGGTCCCGCCGAGGTATCCACCGGCGAATCCGAGTCCTTTGAACACCGCGAGTTGTTTGGCCGCCAGTTCGTAAAAGAAACTCCGTCCGTTATCCGGCCCGGCGCCATATTTCTCGACCAGAGCCATTAGCCGGTCGCTGACGACGCAGCCCGGCACCTCGTTGCGATGGAACATGCCGGCCACGGTCTTGTTTAACAGATAAACGTTACCGATCACTGGCGCGGTTATCCCATGCGCGGCCAGGACCAGTTTCACTTCATGGAACTTCCGCATGTCGTAGCCGACCTGTGTGTAGACGAAATGCGCGCCACAAGCGATTTTCCGCAGCAACTTGAAATACTGCGGCAACAATTCTCGCTCCTGCCATTTGAACGGTGAGACCGCGCAACCGATGAACAGATCAGTCTTCGGCAGGATCACGGTTTCGCCTTTTCTGCCGGGAACGGCCAACCCGTGGTTCATGGCGTCCAACAACGTGATCAAGCCGACCGAATCCAGGTCGAACACCGGGCCGGCATTGCCGCCGTATCCGCTGCGCGGATAGTCGCCTGTCATGGCCAGAACGTTCTCGATGCCTTCCGAGGCGTATCGCCAGACGGCGGACTCGAGGGCATTCCGGTTCGCGTCCTTGCAAGATAGATGAACGACTATCGAAGCCTGTTTGTGAGTCAGGAGACGGGCAAGCCAATCCGGCGGCAGCATGACGTTGCCACCGGGATTGTCGGTAACGGAAACCCAATCAATCCGCGGATCACCACAAAGCTGCTCGCCAAGTTCGATAACCTTGCTTGCCCCGATCTTATCGGGGCTGGGTTGCTGCGGCGTCACGAAACCTCTGGTGGTTACCAGTTCCACCCCGTAGCAGAACCGTTTGCCGGCGAGTCGCTCCCTGAGTCGTCCCGGTTTCTCTGGAGTATTCATCCGATCTTTTCTTTAGAGGATGGCGTCTACTACACGCGCTGACCCGTACCGGATACGCCTTGAAGATTCATTGTCCGGGTTAAACGGCTCCTACGAGCTGTTTGACAATGTCCACAGCCGTCGCGGCGTCGGGGCCGTAAGCGTCCGCGCCAATTTCTTTGGCGAACTCCGCCGTAACCGGCGCGCCGCCAATTACCACTTTCACATCCGTCAAACCCGCACCACGCAAGGCGTCCACGGTGGTCTTCATCGAGGGCATGGTCGTTGTCAGCAACGCCGACAGACCGACGACATTCGCCTTGTTGTCCTTGGCGGCGGCGACGAACTTATCCGGCGACACGTTTGTGCCGAGGTCCACCACGCCGAAGTTTGCGCCTTTCCACATCATCGCGACGAGGTTCTTTCCGATATCGTGGAGATCGCCTTGCACGGTGCCGATCACCGCGGTGTACTTCGGTTTGATCCCCGCCTTGACGAGCAGCGGTTCCAAAAGCGTCATGGCTTCCTTCATTGCGCGCGCGGCAATCAGCACTTCCGGCACGAACGCCTGGTTGTTCTTGAACTTCTCGCCGATGTTGGTCATGCCAACGACCAGCGCGCCGTCAATGATGTCCTGCGGTTTTGTGCCCGCACCGAGCAGTGCATTCGTCAGACGCACCGCTTCTTTGCGATTGCCCTTCTCCACCGCTTCTGCAAGAGCCAGCAAATCACTCATCGTTCTGCTTTCCTACGACTTGGCTTAAGCCACGAGCCAGCCCAACCGTTCCTGACTTGTATTCCTGACCAGTATCACCACCGCCACAAATATTGCCATGAACGCCCAGTCGCCGATCACCGTGCCGCGCAGGAACGGCAATCCCGCCGAGTAACACTCCGCCAAACCCGCGAAAGTTTTCGAGTACGGCGCATTCGCCAAATTCAACCCGAACAGCCATACGCCGAAGTTACTTATCAGGTAGAACACGAACGGCGTGGCAATCGCTGCGCTGATTTTGGTGCCGAGTCGGCTGGACCGCGCCCAGAACCCCAGCAACCCGATCAACGCAAACGCGCTGTAATCAACCAACCGCGGCCAATGAAACAGCGGATACCCCATCAGCCCGTTCAAGACCAGATCGGTCGCCGCCAATGCCGCCAGCGGCACCCACAACGCGTATTTCCGGCCGAAATACATCCCGCCAAGCAGCGCCATCGCCCCGAAAGGTGCGACGTTCCACATCGCATATTCTGGGGATATCGTCGCGTTCCAATTATGCGACAACAACCGATATGCTGCCGTCGCCAACATCATCAAAATCATCAGTACCATTGTGTATTCCTCCCTCTATCAGCCACTCGTTCGTTAAACGTCTCGCAGTAAGACGCATATATAACACGAGCCTGACGCAACTCAAAGAGAAAACCGGGCGGCATCTTGGCGCTGTCGCCGTAACATACGCCGGAATCATGTGGCCACGGCGCTCTGTCGCCGTGTGAGAATCGCCCCGGCAGAGCGGGGCGGCTACAACCTGCCACTTCTTGGCAGAAGGCACCATGGAAAACCCGTCCGAAGGTTTTCGGCTTGCTGTGCTTTCGCATCTGGGCTACCAGTCGGAGACCCATGTCGCATGGAATATCAAACACCCGGCCTCGCACCGCGGTCATCACCTGCGCGGTTCTTGAAACCGAGATCGCGCATTTCGCTCGCGGACTGTCCCACATCACGCGCATTGAAGTCCTCGAACAAGGGTTGCACAATCAACCCGACGTGCTCCGGGCCAAGTTGCAGAAAGCGATTGATCGCGTCGAGACGGAGACCGACGCCGATGTCATCGTGCTCGGTTACGGATTGTGCAGCCGCGGCACCGTAGGCGTGCAGACCAGCCGTTGCCGGCTTGTCATCGCTCGCGCACACGATTGCATCACGCATCTGCTCGGTGACAAAGACCGTTATGCGCGGTACGTCGCCGGACGTCCCGGCACCTATTGGTACAGTCCGGGCTGGAACAAACACGCTCCAATGCCCGGCAAAGAGCGGCATGAGAAACTTCACCGCCAGTACACCAAGGAATACGGCGAAGATAACGCACAGTTCCTGATGGACACCGAGCAGCACTGGTTCAAGACCTACAGCAATGCCGCATTCGTCCACCTCGGCGTTGGCGATATCGAGAAGGAATGGCAGTACACGCAACAATGCGCCGCGTGGCTTGGCTGGCATTGCGACCATCAATGCGGCGACCCCGCGCTGCTTAAGGATTTGCTGGCCGGGCCGTGGGACAACCAACGTTTTGTCGTTCTCGCTCCCGGAGAAACGTTCCGCATGACCGCCGACGACCGTGTGATCGAAAAGGAGAATAACCGTGTCGCAGTCAATCAAACTTGAGGTCGAATCCTCGCGCGGATCGCAGGTCATCGTCGTGTCGAAGGACAAAGACCGTCGGCTCACCGACATTCTCCGGCACGAACATCTGCCGCTGAACACGCGATGCGGCCAGCGCGGGCTTTGTGACGGTTGCATCGTGGAACTGGTTGCCGGCAGTTTGGTCCGGGTCGCCACCGGGGAAATGGTTCAGGCGGGCCGCGAACCTGTCTCCGTCCGCGGCTGCGAATTCCGGCTGGGCGACACCGCGAACGTTACAATTCGCATACCGCCACGCTCGTTGCTCGCCCATAAACCGCAGGTTGTCACCGAGTTCCGCGTGAAAGTCTCGTGCGCCCATGACCCGCTCTGTCAGACGGTCGCAGCTGCACCGCTTGCTCCGGTATTTGGCGCGGCGATTGACGTCGGTACGACCACCGTCACCGCGCTGTTGGTGGACTTGAGCAACGGAGAAATTGTTGGGCGCGCCGCGGATTTCAATAAACAGATGCATTTCGGCGACGACGTCGCCACGCGCGTCAGTTTGTGCAGCGCCAATCCGACGATGGTCAGACAGTTGCAGGACGCCGTGGTCAACCAAACCATCGCCCCGCTGATCGCCGACATGTTGCGACAGGCGAACGCGACTGCCGATCACCTGACCTGTCTCGCGGTGACCGGCAACACAATCATGCTCCATCTGTTTGCGGGCGTTGACCCGTCGCCGATGGGCATTTATCCGTTCATGCCCGGATTCCTGAATCATCGCGTGATCCAACTTCCGGCGTTCGGCAACGCCAGCGTCCACCTGTTTCCGGGCGCCGCAGCTTATATCGGCGCTGATTTGACCGCCGGCATTTTCTCCAGCGGCCTGGCGTACGACGACGGACCGAGTCTGCTGGTGGACGTCGGCACGAACGGCGAGATCATTCTTAAAAAGGGTGACCATCTGCTTGGGTGCGCAACCGCTGCGGGACCTGCGTTCGAAGGCGCGGGATTGACCAACGGCATCCGGGCCACCGACGGTGCCATCGAATGTCTGCGGTTCACCAAAAAACCGTTTGCCGTGCATACCGATGTGATTAGGAACGCGACGCCGATCGGTCTTTGCGGCTCGGCCTATGTCGATTTCCTTGCCGAAGGACGAAGAATCGGGCTGCTGACGAGCAAAGGCCGATTTGATCGTTCCGCGATTGCGGGACGCGCTTCCAATTGGTTGGTTACGACCAAGGATACGGCCCTGGCGTTCCGCGTCGCGCGCGGTCAAGGCAAACACGACATACTCGTTTCAGAAGCCGATATCGCGCATTTGCTGCAATCAAAGGCCGCCATCGCAGCCGGTATTATTACCTTGCTCGAACGGACCGGTCTCAAACCCGCCAAGATCAAGAAAGTCTATCTTGCAGGCGGGTTCGGGATGCATCTCAACGTCGGGAACGCCATCGGTTGCGGTTTGCTGCCGGGTTTTCAGATCAAACAAGTCGAAGTGATCGGCAATACGTCGCTGGCAGGCGCATATCTCGGCCTGCTCGATTGCGGCGCGCTCGACGAGATCACCCGCATCAGCGAAAGGATCGAGATTGTCGAACTAAACCTCGATTCAGGTTTCGAGTCCCGCTACATCGACCAACTCAGTCTGCCGAGTTAAGCGTTCTGAATGGTGTATTACCCGAATTCATTCACATCAATATTGATGTTGCCACATGATAGAGTTTAGCGTAGAGTTTTACAAGTCAGCGGCGGGACGATGTCCCGTGCGGGAGTTTCTGCTGGAACTCAAGGCCAGTGATCCCGATGACTTCGCCGCGATCGCGGCCGGGCTTGCCAAGCTGCGCAACCGACAGTATCACCGGCCGCCGCTGTCGAAGCCGGTTGGCGATGGGTTATTTGAATTGCGGCACATGGGCAAGTTGAACACACGAGTGCTTTGGTTCTTTGTGAAAGGACGGCGCATCATTGCCGTTCATGGCATCCGTAACAAAGGCCAAGCCGTACCGGCGCGCGACCTCGACACCGCGCAGGAACGAATGGGTGACTGGAAGGAAAGAAATGAGTCATGAGCAAGACGAACTTTGATCTTTTTCTGGAAGAGCAACTCCGCGACCCGGATTTCGCGGAGCGGTTCAAACGCGCCGGTAAAGCGTGGGATGTGGCATTGCAGATTGCGGCGCTGCGCGAAAAGGCCGGTCTTTCCCAGAAAGACCTTGCCCGCAAACTCCATACTTCCCAGCAAAACATCAGCCGCTTGGAGTCGCCGTCGTACGAAGGTCATTCGCTTAGCATGTTGCGCCGCGTTGCCGAGGCGCTGAACGCGGATATCCGTGTGGTGATTGAACCGATGGTCGTGGCAGAAAGCCGGGCCAAGTACAAAGCCAGATGATAAACCCGTATCACAACCTCCCGCCGCTACCATCCCGCCCACGCCGTGCTTGGCGTGGGCGGGATCGTGTTATCATGCTATCGGTTTCGCGTGTTCATCCGCTACGGCACAAAGTCCATCAGATCCGCCGTGCCTTTTTGGCCGAGGAATTGGTAGCTGATCGTGCCGGCTGTGGGAACCCACGTTGATCCCGGCTTGGTGAGCGTCATGCCGGTGATCGAGATCGCAGTCTTCTTATCAACTGCGTTGGGTATGATCGTCACATTCGTGCCGCCTTTGAACGACAGCTTGTAGCCCTTGGCCGAATACTTGGTCTTCTTCGCCGGGAACACGATATGATCGCCATTGGGCAACGTGAGGTTTGCCGAAGCCATGATGGCCGATTTGGCGCCCACTGAAGCCGTGTTCGTGATGGTAAGCGCTATACTCCACCTCTTGTGAATATGGCTGAGCGCGTTAGGCGCGGGCAATTTGAGCGGGGTGTTCCTAGCAGAGTACGGAACCCCGGCGACTTTGGCCGAGCCGCTGCCCGTGCCGGTCACGCCATTGGTGCCGCCACCGATGTTGCTCACGGCGACCGGGCCTTGCCCGGAACCGCTGGCGGTGGCAGGTGCGCCGTCAACGGTGCCTTCAAACTTCCCTTTCAATTGGGCGGTCGGCTCATTGTTGACCGTGGTGATCGCGCCGACGCTGCCTTCCAACTGATTATTGCCGGCCGCGTTGGTAATCCCGGTCACGGTGCCCATGACGGACAGTTTGCCGGTTTCATCCTGCGCGATGGCGACGCTGTAAAGGCGCGGGTGTGCGGCCGAGACCGTCGCCGTCGTGCCGGTGTGGGTGCCGGAAATATCGGCGATGGCGGTAAGTGACGGATTGTTTGTCGGGAAAACGAACCCAAATGCTCCGGTAGGATCTGCCGCCGCAGCGCCGCCGGAGAAAGCCACAACGACCGATTTGGAATTCTCCGATGGTCCCCACCAACTGTCCTGATTACTGTGTCCAAGCACCCATGATGTGTCATCACCTTCGTTGGTCATCACCTTTACTATGCTGCCGCCCGGATTGGGCACGAATGTCAGGACGACAATGGAACTGTTCATCGTGTACGTGAAGCTTCCGCCTGATCCAGTGATTGTGCCGCCGGCACTAGGGTTGGTCGTCGTCCACAGCACCTGACCCGAGTTCTTGGGGGTGATCTTTATCTTGAATGTACCCGCGAAGCTTGTGGCACAAGACGTGAGCATCAACATGCCGATAACCCACGTGAGCGCTCGGCGCGGTTGAGATGGCTTTTGAATCATGATCGGTCCTTTCTGTTTTGGTTTGGTTGGTCGAGTTGGTTTTGCGTCCATAATCCATTTTGCGCGACTATGGCGACTTGTGGCTGCGCGTCTCGCGCAATGACCGCCAGCGCGGCCTGCGCTGCCGCGGTCTGTGCCCGCCGCAATGCAAACACGGCGCGCATCTGGATGTTGAGACTGTTTTCCGACGTGGCGATCTGTAGTAACTCCGGTACGATCTGACTGTCAAAGGTCGCAGCGGCGACCGATGCCGGCTGCAAACCGGCGGCGCGGCCGAGGGCATTAAACCCAGCCACGCGCGCGGCAATGTCGTTCTCCGCTTCGATCATCGGCAGCAACCGCTCGGACGGAATGTCCGCCTGCGGCAACAACGCTTCGTACAGACGACGACGGACATCGGCTTCCGTTTCCTGCTCCGCCAGACCGGTCAGCGTTTGCCCGATGTACTGGTCGTCGAAGTGGGCGCTGATTGCCCAAGCCGCCGAGGCCCGCACATCGGCATCGGCATCGCCACCTACGAGTCCGAGCAGGAACGGCACGGCTTCTTTTGTGGAGAAGGCCAGCGACTCGGTGGCGACGACACGCATTCCAGGAGGTGTCTCGGGCGCGGCCAGATATTCCGTGAACGTGTCGGCAACCATTGGGAATGGGAACTTGCCCAAGCTGCTTAGAATCTGTGTCGCCACCTCGCGCGACGGCGCCATGTTGAATGTTTCAACCAAAGCGTCGCGCGCCATGGGCGTACCGAGGTCGCCCAACCCCAACGCCGCCTGAACGCGGACCGGGTCTGGGCGATGCTGGTCCGATAGGATTCCCGCGATCAGCGCAGAGACATCGGCCCCACCAATCGCACTCAAGCCGCGGACCGCGGCCATTACCACGCGTTCGTCGGCATCGTTGAGCAACGGCAGCAACCATTCTTTGGCTGCGGGGTTGCCCGTGCTGCCGATAAGCTGGGCCATGAACGCCTTGTGCTCGGCCGGCGCCGTCTGAAATACCTTGAGCAACGCCGCAATACATTCGGGAGAACCAACCCGCGCCAACCGATAAGCATAAATGCGGCGCTCGGCGAGGTCCACGCGTTCGTCGAGGAAACGGGCGATGGTTTCCTCCAAAGTCAGACCGGTACGCATGTAGAGCCTTTCTGCCCGACTCCGCATATAACGCTCGATCTGCCGACTGAGCGCGTTCACGATCGGTTTCGTCACGACGCGTTGCGCGCCCGGCAGCAACGCGAGCTTTGCATCGTCGCTCGGATGCCGGTCTTCGACCCACACGCTGAAGACGACCAAACCGCCCGCAAACAAGAGTGCGCCAATGCCCATGCCGAGTCCGAAAAGCGACCTGCCCCAAGCGGTCTTGGGCAGCCAACTCGTGCAATTGCGTTTTGGAGTAGCAGTATTCATGGCCGACGTTCTGTGGCCTGAACAGGATGTTGGCGGCGGAAGAATGGAATCCGGCCGCGAAGCGCGAGGAACAAAGTTCCGCCGCAGGCGTTGGCAATCAAATCACGCAGATTGTCGTCGTAGCCGCCGACGCCATTCTGTGGGATCGTCAGCGTCACCACGTACTCGCAAATCTCGATGGCCGATCCCAAGCCCAGCGCCACAAAGTAGATCGCGAATCGCGTAAAGGCGTTGATCGGCAGGTTCTTCATGCGGAAAATCTCCTGCACCGTTATGGCGGCAAAGAACGCATTGGCAAAGTGGACGTACTTGTCGTAACGGATGCCGAAGTAAATGTGATCGTAAAGCCGCGCCCCGCCGAAATGCACAAGACCACCGGCAAAGTGAAGCAGGATTCCGAGTTCAATGACCACCAGCAACCAGGCAGGAAACGCATAACGGCGCAGCCACGCCCATAGCGCCGCGATCGCCATGATGATCACCACCGCGTAAAACATAAACTCAGCGATTGCGATGCGGCCATTCCCCGCGTATTTGGTCCAGCGCGCGTAGTACGCAAAAACGCACATCAGGAGGAATAGAGCGATGTTGAAAGCAAAAAAAACGTCCATCTCACGCAATCCCCGCGCGGAGATTGATGATTTGTCTGGAGCATCGTCCTCGACCGCCATCGGCGACTTCCTATAAACGTCAATTTCAAACTGCATTTATTGATTCCTTCAAGCTACTGCTGCCGCGCCTCGCGAAGTCAGTGTAAGAATCGGGACTCCAGACACAAGCACAAAACGCAATTCAGTAGAGTCGATCCTTCGCTCTTCACAAAAGGCATTCCCTCGATGCAAAGAAAGATCAACTCCTGAAGGCGTGTTGCCCAAATGAATTCGGCGCCGACGGTGAACGGCGGCGTGTCACTGGCCGTAGTTCTTGTCTGGCTTTTCACGAACAAGCGCGGCGGATAGCGTTTCCCCATAGAGGCGCTCAGAGAGTCGTCGGTTCAATTCGGCTTTAGACAAACCGGGCGGGAACGACGCGCACATCATTTCTCGCGCGGCGTCAAACATCAGCGCGCCCATCACGAAACGATCCGCGCCGGAGCGCGCCATGATCTTCTCGCGCACCATACGCTCAATCTCTGAAGTGGTATCAGTCATTCAGGCACTCGCAAAGTAACGTATCCAATTGCAGTCCATGCGTCCAACGTTCCAGATAAGCCGCATCGTATCCCGTCGCCAGCTTCGTGTTCTTTGTGCGCTTCGTGGTGAATCTTTGCGCTTTTGTGTCTTTGCGTGAGATTGTCGTTAGCTCGGCCTTAGCAAGGATAGTCTCAAAGAGGTTCAAGACCCGCAAGAAGCGAATGCCGATTCATACCCGCGTGGCCGATGTTTTGACACCCCGCTGATTCCACGATACTATCCGCGCGTGGACGCAAAGTTCGATCAATTGAAGTCTCTGTTGCGCGGCTGCGGGCGAACGCTTGTCGCGTATTCCGGCGGCGTTGACAGCGCGTTTCTGGCGAAGGTCGCTTCGGACGCGCTCGGCGACCAGATGCTGGCGGTGATCGCTGACACACCGAGCCTGCCCCGTCGGGAATTCACCCAGGCGCTGGAATTGGCGAAACAACTTCATATTCCTGTGCGGGTCATCAAGACCGACGAGTTTGCCGATGCCCGGTACACAAGTAACCCGGCCGAGCGCTGTTACTTCTGTAAAAGTGAGTTGCTCGGCAAACTTGTCGCGTTGGCGCGAGCCGAGGGTTGGCAGACGATTGTGTATGGCGAGAACGCCAGCGATTCAGGAGATTTTCGCCCCGGCACGCGGGCGGCAACGGAATGTGGCGCGCGCGCGCCGTTGCGGGAGGTTGGGTTGACGAAGGCGGAGATACGGGTGTTGTCGCGGGAACTCGGGTTGTCCACCGCCGACAAACCGCAGATGGCGTGTTTGGCGTCGCGGATTCCGTACGGCGAGCCGGTCACGGTCGAGACGTTGGCGAAGATTGAGGCTGCCGAGAATGTGCTGCACGACGCGGACTTCCACGACGTGCGAGTGCGGCATCATGGCGATGTGGCCCGGATCGAAGTCGGCGCGGACGAGATACCGCGGTTTTTCAGGAACGGACTGCGGGAATCGGTCGTTAAAGCATTAAAGAAACTCGGTTACAGGTATGTGACGCTGGATTTGCAGGGCTTTCGCAGCGGCAGCGGCAACGAGGCGTTGATAAAAGAGAAAGGAAAGAAATCGTGAAACGACTGCAGGTGTTATTGGTGATCGTTGGGTTTGTTGGGTTGGCACTGTTGGGGACAGGTTGTGAGTGTCCGCAGTCCGCCAGTCGGCGGATTCCCAAACAGCAAGCAACCAACGCCGCAATGACAAGCCCGGATAAAGCGGCTCAGTATGTCCAGCAACTTCAGCAGGCTGAGGAACAGATTCAGGATCTGAAGAATGAACTCAAGGTAACGTACATGGAACTCGAACAGGAACAAACCAAGACGGATGTGTTGCTCGATGAGAACCAGAACCTGAACGACCAGTTGCAGGCAGTCACGAAACGGCTGTTGGCGGCCGAATCGAAATTGAACGAATTGGAGAAAGCTCCGCGGACGCCATGACCGGTCAAACGTCAAGATTTCGGGTTGCCGGCCGCGAGTTCGGTTCGCGGTTGATCATGGGCACGGGCAAGTTTGCCTCGGGTCAGCTCATGGCGACTGCGATCGCGGCCAGTGGAGCCGAGATGGTCACGGTCGCGCTGCGCCGTGCCGATCTTTCGGGACGACAGGACAAGTTCGCCAATATCCTAAGTTTTATCGACACGAAGAAGTATCTGCTGCTGCCAAACACCAGCGGGGCGCGCACGGCCGAAGACGCCTGCCGTTTGGCGCGCCTCGGACGCGAAGCCACCGGGTCAACCTGGATAAAGTTGGAGATTCATCCTGATCCGCGGTATTTGCTGCCCGACCCCGTCGAGACGTTGAAAGCCGCCGAAACGCTCGTGAAAGAGGGGTTTACCGTGCTGCCGTACATTAACGCCGACCCGGTTCTGGCGAAACGGCTCGAAGACGTGGGATGCGCGACCGTCATGCCACTCGGTTCGCCTATTGGCAGCGCGCGCGGCATCGAAACCCGCGCCAGCATCGAGATCATAATCGAACAGGCCAACATTCCGGTGGTGGTTGATGCCGGACTCGGCGCGCCGTCGCATGCAGCCGAAGCGATGGAGATGGGCGCGGATGCCGTGTTGGTCAATACCGCGATTGCCGTTTCCGACGATCCCGCGCGCATGGCGATGGCGTTCAAGGCAGCGGTCGAGGCGGGGCGAGTGGCTTTTGAACTCGGCCTTGCTCCCAAACGCCGCGAAGCGGATGCGACCAGTCCGTTGACGGGTTTCCTCAAGGAGTTCCAGCCTTCGCAGCTGCTTCGGCGGAGTAGGCCGTAAGCGCGTTGCGAGACCGTTCACAACCTGCTACCGTTGTCAGGTATTACCAATGAGCTTCGTTTCTGAATTTGGCCAGCTTGATTTGGCCGCGTTGACCTCTTTTGCGGAGAACGCGACGGATGCGACTGTCGAGGCAGCGCTTGCGCGGAGCGCGACGGAAACGCGGCGACCTTCAGCAGCACTTTTGGCAGATTTCGCAGCGCTGGTGTCGCCCAAGGCAGCCGAACCCCGGTATTTGGACGAGATGGCGCGATCGTCTCATCGCTTGGCTGTGAAACATTTCGGGCGGGTGATTCGGCTGTTTGCACCCATCTACCTCAGCAATGAGTGCATCAACCTTTGCAAATACTGCGGGTTCTCGCGGGACAACCCGATTCTGCGCGTCACGCTGAAGCTCGAACAGGTCAAGACTGAGGCTGACTTCCTCCGAGGACAAGGGTTTCGGCACGTTTTGCTGGTGGCAGGCGAGCATCCCCATTTCGTTTCCGCCAAGTACCTGTGCCAATGTGTCGCAATGCTCCATGAGGATTGGCCGAGCATCTCTTTGGAAGTCGGGCCGATGGAGGCCGATGAGTACCGGTCCTGTGTCCGTGCAGGCGCGGAAGGGCTTACAATCTACCAAGAGACCTACAACCGAACGGTTTACGACGAAATGCATGCTGGTGGGCCGAAAAAGGACTTCAATTGGCGGTTGGAAACGCCTGAGCGGGCGGCTGTGGCTGGGTTCAGACGGGTGGGGATCGGAGCTTTGCTCGGTTTGGCGCCATGGCGCAGTGAGGTGATTGCCCTAATGGCGCACGCCAATTACCTGCTGAAGCGCTGCTGGCGCTCGCAATTGACAATTAGCATTCCAAGGATACGACCTGCGGCAGGAGAGTTTCAGCCGCTGGCGCACGTTGGAGACCGCGACCTGGTTCAACTGGTGTGCGCCCTCCGGCTGACACTTCCTGAGGTCGGGATCGTCCTGAGCACCCGGGAATCGCCGAAACTGCGCGATGGACTGATTCCGCTTGGCGTGACCATGATGAGTGCTGGCAGTCATACCGAACCGGGCGGATACACGGGTCAGGGAAAAAAAGAGTCACACCTCACCAAAGGCGGGCGTGCGGTCAAACGGATGGCACCGTTGATCGAATCGGAGGCAGAACAGGCAACAGTGCAATTCGAAGTCGCCGACAACAGGACACCCGCCGAAGTCGCCGCGCGTTTGGAGAAGATGGGCTATGAACCGGTCTGGAAGGATTGGGAGGCGGTGCTCAGTGAAGGTTAAGCGCGGAACCATCATCGCCAACGGTCAGCGCAAGGATATCAAGCTTCCCTGCACAGTCGCCGACTTTGTGCGCTCCTGTGGCTTCACTCCGGGGCAAGTTGTTGTGGAATACAATGGCAACGTGTTGCGGCGAAATGAGATGGAATCCGCAGACCTCAAGGATGGAGATTCTCTCGAGGTAATCGCTCCCGTGGCGGGCGGTTAGATCGTTTTACCCTTAATTTGTCCACTGCACTGTTTATGGGCAACTAACGTATTATCAGGTTGTTCCAGACGCATCTTTGACGGTTTCCAAGGCCGCTGGCGCGGCTAAAAAGGCGGTTTCGGCGCCCATCCCAAGGGGACAAAAAAACTTGTTGCAAAAGTTGCGTACAGCCTGTATGCTCACTTTCGAGATTTCGAATCAGATTCAGGAGTTTGCACGTTCTTCAGAGGGGTTCCCCACCCCCACCTCCTTGGCGTGCGGCTCCTGAGTCTTTTTTTTGCCCGCTCAAGGCCTTGTTGCACGCCAAAAGAGTGAGATCAGGGTTTAACCAACCTCTGTGCTGCTGCAAGCATCTGAGGGTCACGGACATCAATCCAGTACCCTTGCAGCTCATGACCTTTGATTTGGTGACCGTCGGCAACCATGGCGCACATGGCATCTGGGAGTTCGTACTCGCCACGGGGTGATTTTCGGAGCTTGGCGGTATACGAGAAAAGGACCGGAGTGAAGATGTAGAGGCCAGCGTTGTACCATGGCGAGGCAACAGTGCCGGGCGCTGGCTTCTCAATAAGATCTGTCATCATGAAACGGTCGTCAAACATGACTGCCGCCCCTTTTGATACATCCTCGCCTCGGCGGACGGTCATCAAGCCGGCAGCCCGAGCCGCTGCGAACGTGGATAGCATGCCTTTATAGTTGCCTGGTTCCACGAGAATATCCCCGTAGGTAAGAACGAAATCGCTGGTTCCCACAAAGGTTTTGGCCAGTTCCGGTGCTTTGCCTGTGCCGTCTTGTACCAGTTGGTGGGCGTAACAGATTTCGACTCCGAACCGCGAACCATCGCCGAAATGGCTTTCGACGGTTTCGGCTTTGTAGCCCGTAATAATGCAAAACTCACGGATTCCCGCTCCTGCCAGCCCCCGGACGATGTGTTCCAGGACGGGCCGACCGGCGACTGGAAGCATCGGTTTTGGGCTTTCGGCGGTCAGATGCTTCATCCGCGTTCCTTTGCCAGCGGCCAAGATAACTGCCTTTAAACTTCCGTTTGCCATGACGCATTCCTCAGGTTACTCTGGATCCAACACTAAGCGGAATTGCAGGATTCTCAATCTGAAAATTACGGAGAATGACATGGCACAACTGTTTTCGGATATCACAAAGACCGTCGGAAGAACGCCGCTGGTTCGTTTGAACAAGATCACGCACGGGTTGGGGGCGGAAGTCGCAGTAAAATGCGAGTTCTTCAATCCTCTCAGTTCGGTCAAGGATCGCATTGGCGTGGCGATGATCGAGGCGGCCGAGAAAGATGGCTTGATCGGCAAGGGATGCACCATCATCGAGCCGACTTCTGGTAACACTGGCATCGCACTGGCATTTGTTTGTGCCGCGCGCGGGTATCGGCTGGTCTTGACCATGCCGGACACTATGAGCGTCGAACGGCGCGTCCTGTTGCGGCTGTTGGGCGCCGATCTCGTCCTGACACCGGGCACTGAAGGAATGTCCGGAGCCATCCGCAAGGCAGAGGAGTTGGTCAAGAACACGCCGAACTCGTATATGCCGCAGCAGTTCAATAACCCTGCCAATCCGGAAATCCATCGCCGCACCACGGCTGTGGAGATTTGGGACGATACCAACGGTCGCGTGGACATGTTTGTGGCGGGAGTCGGGACAGGCGGCACGATCACGGGCGTCGGCGAGGTCCTCAAAAGCAGGAAACCGGGCGTCAAATGCGTGGCAGTCGAACCGGCTGACTCGCCCGTTTTGAGCGGCGGCAAAGCTGGTCCGCACAAGATTCAAGGTATCGGCGCTGGTTTCATCCCCAAAGTTTTGAACAGGGCCATACTCGACGAAGTCGTCAAGGTCGCCAACGACGACGCTTTTGCGATGGCCCGCCGTCTGGCCAAGGAAGAGGGTATCCTTTGCGGAATCACCTCCGGCGCGAACGTCTGGGCGGCAATCGAAATCGCCAAGCGTCCCGAGAACAAAGGCAAACTCATCGTCACCGTCACGCCATCAACTGGCGAACGATATCTCACCACGCCGCTGGCAGACCAAGCCCGGGCCGATGTGGCGAAGCATGTGTAATCCCGCTCCGAGTGTGATAAACATCTGATGAAAACAGCGCTTCTATTTGCCGGTCAAGGCAGCCAGACCGTCGGAATGGGCCGTGACCTCTGTGAACGTTTTGGCGTTTGTCGCGAACTTTTCGACCGAGCCAATGACGTTCTGGGCCGCGACCTCCGGAAGATATGTTTTGAGGGTCCTGAGGACGTTCTGACCAGGACTGATAACACTCAGCCGGGAATCTTTCTGGTGAGTTTGGCTTGTCTGGCGGCCTTGAAAACGCAGGTTCCTAATCTGGAGATTTCAGCCACGGCAGGACTATCGCTCGGTGAATTCACAGCGTTGACCGCGGCCGAGGCGATGGACTTTGGTGATGCGCTGCGTCTTATCCAGGCGCGCGCACGATTCATGCAGGAAGCTTGCGAAGCAACTGAGGGCGGCATGGCGGCCATCATGGGCATTGACGACACAGCGGTGGCGGAGGTCTGCCGCGAAACCGATGTGGACATCGCCAACCTGAATTGTCCCGGCCAAACTGTCATCTCGGGCGAGAAAGACAAGATCGCGAAGGCGATCGAGCTGGCAAAAGCGCGCGGAGCGAAGCGCGCGACGTCGCTGACTGTGGCGGGCGCGTATCATTCGCGGTTGATGGCGAGCGCAAGTGGGAAACTTGCGGCCGAACTGGCCAGGATGCCGGTGCGTCTGCCGCGCGTGCCTGTTGTCTCCAACGTGACTGCGCGACCGTCGGCATCGGTTGAGGATATCAAGGAACTGCTCGTGCGCCAGGTCACATCGTCGGTGCGCTGGTCGGACTCGATGCAATGGCTGGTCGGGCAGGAGTTCACGCGATTCATCGAACTCGGCCCCGGCCAAGTCCTCAGCGGCCTGATGAAACGCATTAATAAGGACGTTGAGAGGCTTTCCGTCAGCGACTCCGTCACGCTCGACGCAACGGCTGCAAAGTTGGTCAACTGACTGAACTGCAGGCCCGTGTTTGTCCAGCGAGAACCCAATTCCTCTTCTTTTTGCCACGATTCGTGTTGACAAGGGGATGCATGGCTGGCTAGGAAGACCACGCATGCAAAGGCTTTTGGAAAACAAGGTGGCGGTGGTAACCGGCGCTGGACGCGGGATCGGAGAAGCGATCGCGCGACGGCTGGCAGGCGAAGGCGCGGCGATTGCCGTGTGCGACGTGATGCTGGACAACGCGAAACAGGTCGCCGACAGCCTTGCCAAGGCGGGCACGAAAGCAGCCGCATACGCGGTGAACGTGACCGACGGCAAACAGGTCACGGAAGTTTGCGACAAGATCGTGGCGGATTTCGGGCGCGTGGACGTCCTTGTGAACAATGCCGGTATCACACGCGACAATCTGTTGTTGCGGATGAGCGAGCAGGATTGGGACCTTGTGCTGGGTGTGAACTTGAAAGGCGCGTTCCTGTTCTCCAAGGCGCTGATCCCGGCAATGATGAAGCAGCGGGGCGGTGCGATCGTGAATATCGCGTCCATCGTCGGTGTCATGGGTAACGCTGGGCAGGCGAATTATTCGGCGTCAAAAGCGGGAATGATCGGCCTGACCAAGACGATTGCGAAAGAGTACGCCAAGCGAGGCATCCGCGCCAATGCGATTGCGCCCGGGTTTATTCAGACGGCGATGACAGAGAAGCTTACGGACGAGCAGAAGAAGATGCAGACGGAATATATCGGGCTGGGCCGGCTGGGCCAGCCCGATGATGTGGCCAATGTGGTGCTGTTTCTGGCCAGCGATTTGTCGGGTTACGTGACAGGACAGGTCGTCGGCGTGGATGGCGGATTGAGGATCTAAGCGTATCGGAGGACAAAAGAAGGTTTTGACAGCGAGGCATCGTCTCGCGTAAAGAGGCAGGAATTAAGGAGGAATAATCATGGCAGAGAAATCAGTGTCAGATCGCGTGAAGGAAATAATCGTCGAACAACTCGGAGTGAATGCCGACCAGGTGACGCCCGAAGCGAAGTTCATCGAGGATTTGGGAGCGGACTCGTTGGACACGGTTGAATTGGTGATGGCGTTTGAGGAAGAATTCGGCGCGGAAATTCCCGATGAGGACGCCGAGAAATTGCAGACCGTGGGAGACGTGATTCGGTACATCGAGGAACGAGGGGAGAAGTAACTGACTCTGCAGCGCGGGCGTCGGCCCAAGGTTGGGTCGCCGCCCTGTAACTGCGGAGGCTTGGGGCATAGACGCGATTTCTTGTTGGGAGTTTATGCCCTATTTTTGCGGAGTCGAGGGGACGCATGAGCGAACGTCGAGTCGTCATCACCGGTTTGGGCGTGGTCACACCGCTGGGTTGTGAACTGGAGCCTTTCTGGCAGAGCTTGCTGGCCGGCAAGAGTGGAATCACCGCGATCACACGGATTGATACCACCGGGCTGACATGCAAAATCGGCGGCGAGGTGAAGGGTTTCCATCCGGAACAGTTCATGCCACCAAAGGAAGTCCGTCGCAACGACCGGTTCGTGCAATTCTCGGCCGTTGCCGCCAAGCTGGCGGTGACCGACTCACATCTCGATTTGAGCAAGCATGACCCGAATCGGATAGGCGTGCTCATCGGGTCAGGCATTGGCGGGATGGAAACCATCGAGGATCAGGCCACCGTTCTGGTAACAAAAGGCCCGCAACGCGTCTCACCGTTCATGATTCCGATGCTGATTATCAACATGGCGAGCGGCTACGTCTCGATGCTTCTTAATGTCAAAGGCCCGAATCTGTCAGTCGTTTCCGCCTGCGCAACCGGCACGCACGCCATTGGCGAGGCGGCGCGCGCAATCGTCCACGGCGACGCTGACGTGATGATCGCCGGCGGCAGCGAAGCTGCGATCACCCGTCTCGGTTACGCCGGATTCTGTTCAATGAAAGCGATGAGCACACGCAACGACGCCCCCGAAAAGGCCAGCCGTCCGTTCGACGCTGAACGCGACGGATTTGTGATGGGCGAGGGCGCGGGTGTGGTCATTCTCGAATCGCTGGAGCACGCCAAACATCGCGGGGCGCGGGTTTACTGCGAGGTGGCAGGTTACGGTATCACGGGCGACGCTTATCACATGAGCGCGCCGGCGCCTGACGGTGAAGGCGCTGCCCGGTCCATGACGATGGCATTGAAACACGCCCGGCTCAATCCGGACCAGATCGATTACATCAACGCCCACGGCACCTCGACGCCAGTCGGCGACAAGTGCGAGACGACGGCCATCAAGACCGTGTTTGGCGCGCATGCCCGGAAAGTCGCCGTCAGCTCGACAAAATCAATGACCGGCCACCTGCTCGGCGCGGCCGGCGGAATTGAGACTGCGATCTGCGCATTGGCGATCCGCGACAACGTCGTGCCGCCGACCATTAATTACGAACATCCTGACCCGGAGTGCGACCTCGATTACGTGCCGAACACCGCCCGCCAGATGAAAGTCACCGTGTGCGTGAACAACTCGCTCGGTTTTGGCGGCCACAACGCCACGCTGGTCGTGAAGAAGTTCGAATAATTGCGCTTGCACGACGCGCGCCGCTCCGCTAGATTCCTCCGCTCGCAACTATGAAGGAAAAGATTCATCCAGAATACGGCGACGCGGTGCTTCACTGCGCGTGCGGGAACATCATCAAGACCCGCTCCACGCACAAAGACATGCGCGTCGGCATCTGCTCGCATTGTCACCCGTTCTTCACCGGCCAGCAGAAGTACGTGGATACCGCCGGCCGCGTGGAACGGTTCCAGAAGCGGTACGCTGGCGTCAAGAAATTGAAGTAGCTGTTTTTCAGAGGAAGATTCGTCCCACGCATATCAGGGGCGAATCTTCTTTTTTATGCCATGAAATTTCTGCCCAGTATCGAAAAACTCCGGGTTCGCACAGCTCAACTCGAGACCGAGTTGGCCAACCCCGCGGTTTACGCCGACCAGCGCCGCGCCTCGGAGCTAGCGCGTGAACTACAGCGACTCAGAAAGGTCCTCGGCGACTTCGATCGCTGGCAGGTGGTGCAACGCCAGATCATGGAGAACGAATCGATTGCCGCCGGCAACGACGTCGAGATGGCCGCGCTGGCAAAGGCCGAGCTTGACGTGTTGCGAAAGGAATCTGATGCGCTACTGCGCGCCATCGAGATCGGTATTCTGCCGCCGCACCCGAATGACTCTCGTAACACCATCATCGAAATCCGCGCGGGCACCGGAGGCGAGGAAGCTGCGTTGTTCGCCGCCAATCTTTTTCGCATGTACAATCGGTACGCCGACGGGCAGAGCTGGAAAGTTGAAGTGATGAACACCAGTCCAAGCGAGCGGGGCGGTTTCAAGGAAATCGTATTCTCAGTGCAGGGCGGTGATGTTTACAAGAAATTGCGCTACGAAAGCGGCGTGCACCGCGTCCAACGCGTGCCCGAGACCGAAGCGCAGGGCCGCATCCACACCTCGACGGCGACCGTGGCGGTGTTGCCCGAAGCCGAGGAAGTGGACGTGCAGATCAAACCCGAAGAGTTGGAGATCTCCGTCTGTCGCGCCAGCGGTCCCGGGGGTCAGGGCGTTAACACTACGGACTCCGCCGTCCAAATTCACCACAAACCCAGCGGCCTGATCGTGCGTTGCGCCGATGAACGGTCGCAACTCAAGAACAAGAACAAGGCAATGCGTGTGTTGCGGTCCCGACTGCTCGCCCACAAACAGGAAGAGGAACAGGCCAAACTCACTGCGACCCGCCGCAGCCAGATCGGTTCCGCCGACCGTAGCGAGAAAATCCGGACCTACAATTTCCCTCAAAACCGCGTCACCGACCACCGCATCAATCTTACAATCCAAAACCTGCCCGCGATCATGGACGGCAAACTGGACGATTTGATAGATGCGTTGATGGCGGACGACTATAATAACCGCTTGCAAGCCAGTGCTTCCTAAGAGCCGCTATCCTCCCGCTCCCGTAGCCGCACCCTTCATGGGTGCGCTTCGGACGCAGCCCCGCCGTCGCGGGACTGCGGCTACAGGTCTTGTCAGGTGCCCTAAAGCGGTGCCTCACTTTTCGGCTTGGTCAACGCGCCAAGTCCGCGTACCTTTACCGCGCCATGTTGCTGGTAATCGACAACTACGACAGCTTTACCTACAACCTCGTGCAGTACCTCGGCGAGCTTGGGGTTGAGATGAAGATCTTCCGCAACGACGAGATCACGCTCGACGAGATTCGTCGTTTGGGGCCGGAACGGATTCTCGTCTCGCCGGGGCCTTGTTCGCCGCGCGAGGCGGGGTTGTCCAACGACATCATCAAGACGTTCGGTCCGACGATCCCGACATTTGGCGTCTGCCTCGGTCACCAATGCATCGGCCACGTCTTCGGCGGCAAGGTCATCCGCGCGGACCGGCTAATGCACGGGAAAACTTCGTCGATCCACCATAACGGTCGAGACCTATTTGCCGGAATGCCGAACCCGTTCACCGCGACCCGGTATCATTCCTTGTTGATCGAACGGAAATCCGCGCCCGACTGCCTCGAAATCACCGCTGAGACCAAGCCTGAAGGCGAGATCATGGGCGTCCGACATAAGAAGTTCCCGATCTGGGGCGTCCAGTTCCATCCCGAATCCATCTTGACGGATAACGGGAAACAGATCCTAAAGAACTTCCTCGGGCTAACGGCACGTTAAAGTCGTTAAAACCGTGGAATCGTTAAAAGGTTTAGAAGTACGTGTCTGGGCCTTCTAGCGGTTTTACCGGTTATAACGCTTCCTCACTCCGCATCCGCCCAACGCACCAAGTTTGCTATGTTCGGCCGGCCATCGTGATACCACCATAATGGCGGACGCTGCATCTGACCGATTGGACAAACCCGATTCACTCCCAGCTTGACCAGCTCCGCAGCGAACGTATCGACGCGTTCGTTCATCCCGCTCGAAGCGGGACAAATCGGCGCGATGCCGACAGTGGAAAGATTCGAGGCATAACGGCGCACGAGTTGCGGGACGGATTTCAAGTGCTTGATAGGTTTGACAAAAACTGTTCGGTTCAGGCACGAGACAGTGAACATCGGGTCTTCTTCATAGACGACAAGCCAACTTCCTGGCCCCGCCCATACCGCGACACTGTTGTCCGACGCCGCGCGAAACTCATATGCACTCCGCAGCTTGGCAATCTGTGCCGATTCCTCGATTGAAAATTGGCCGAGCGGCACGCGTTCCGCGTACGCCGCCATCGCTTTGGCAAGCGCCTCGGCAAACGCGCGTGGTGACAACTCGCCGCCTTCCTCGACGTAGAACACGTGTGGCGAGAGACATCCCTGCTGGTCATAGACCGATGCATCAAACGCCGCCGCCTCCGTAAGTGACAGTAGGTTGTTCGCAGTCATCGCTTCCTTGGCGATCACAGCGAAACTGAGTTTGTGACCATAACCGAGAAATGTCGCGTCGGCCCGCGCGAGACGCCGCAGTTCCGAGACCGTCTCATCGGCGCCATAGGCGATCACCGCGTCGGCGGCGTCCAGCGCGGCGCGCGTCAGTTCTCTCTCATCGCGCCGCCAATCGAGCACCGCAACGCAATCCGCAAGTTCGGCATCGACTTCGCGCAGAGATTCGACGAAGAGCGCAGGAAACACGGGATCGCGCGCCGATGATTTGACGATATTGGCCGATTTAAGTAGCAGGCCGAAGCAAATGCTGTTGATGCCCGGCGCGGGCACGTTGCCGGCTAGAAAATGTGCGATAAGCTCCGGGCCGTGGAATTGCCGTCGGCCACCAACTTCCTCTCTCAGTAGCGTTTCGAAAGCATCTTCGGTAACTGCGCCGAACGTGAGCGTGACGGCCTCGTTGATCATTTGTGGAGAGAATCCCGTCCTCGCGGGCGCTTGTTCGATGGCGCGTCGACGCCATGGGCTATCCGGTTCGAGCCAGTTCTTCGCAGTTTGCGCCAACGCACTGATGATCGTGTCCATACTGCGGCTTAGCACCCGCTCGCGAGCTTCGCGCGTATGGCGGATCGCTTCATTGAGTTGTTTGATGGTTGTGTTCATCGGACGCGAAACGATTCCGCATTCAGCGAACAGCCACGGACTTCCGCCCCAGAGGCGCGTCCAAGGATTTCAAAACCGCCGTCACATGCGACACCGAGATCTTCTGTCTGGACGCACACCGCGCTCCATAGATTGGCCAGATCGAAAACACGAACCAAACCGTGCTCTCCCTTGGATGCTTCCCGTCCGGTGCGCGGGTCAATGATCAACACTCGCGACCATGGTGGCGGGAGTTTTTTGTCGGTCTGACAGCCTTCGCGCTGCGTTTGATCGTAAAACTGGGTGCTAAGTTCGGTCATACCGTATTCGTTGACGACGCGCGCCGGCAGAATCCCCAGCCAGCGTTTGAACAGCGCGTAGAGGTCGGGCTTGGTCATCTCGCGGGTGCGGCCTTTGAACCCGCCTGTTTCCATCACGCGGCTGCCGTCCGGTAGTTCAAAACTCAGATCTTTCTCGGCAAGATGGTCGAACAGGTGGACAAATGCGAACGCCGTGCCTAGCAGAAACACCGGTTGACGCGCCTGCTCGGTTTCCCTTAGCGCATGCACCAATCGCTCCACGCATAATGCTTCGTGTTCCACGTAAAAACCGCTGCCCGGCCCGCCGAAATCCGTGACGACCCTGCCCATCATGTGGACCAGTGATGAATGTGGCGCTTCTGCGGGAGAAGGCGTGAGAATAAGCATCGGAAGGCGCATGTTGTCAGGCAGCAAGTGCGCGGCGAAGTTAGGCCGAATTGCCGCGTCGTAAAGCTCCAGCGTTTTGAAGAAGTGTTTGCCCGATTTATCGGCGGTGGTACCGCTCGTGTGAAACTCCGCAACCGCTTCTCCAACTGGAAAACAAGTGATCGTGAAATCCTTGAAAGCGCTGGTTGGGACCGCGGGGACATCTTTCCAGTGCGTCACGGTCGAAGGCGTCAGTTTCAGTTGTTCGCAGTAAGCGCAATAGACGGCATTGTGCGCAAACTGAAAAGCGAACACCGCCTGCGCGAGTTCGTTGAACTCGGCGTCGGCAGTAGTCACGTCAACGCCTCGCCCGATCAAGTCGAGCACGCGACGCTGAAGATCCATGGCGGTTTTATTCATGCTTATCCCGAATCCGTTCGGGGCTGGTTTTCCGCAAACAGCGTCGGCATAATGGCGGGCGTGAAGCCGATTGTCAAACGCATGGCGTTTGCGCCTTTGCGTGAGTTGCCGTTTATGCTACAAAGCCGGTATGTTGGAAACTGCGATTGAAGCCGCGTCAGAGGCCGGGAAATTGTTGCGGAAGAATTTCGGTTCTACGCTGGCCGTTGACGAGATTACCCACCACGACATCAAGTTGAAGATCGATAAGCAAGCGCAACAGACCATCACAAAGGTCATCCTTGCTGATTATCCCGATCATGCGATTCTTGGCGAGGAAGGGATATCGGGACGGGACGACGCCGACGTACGTTGGGTGATTGATCCGCTTGACGGGACGGTGAATTATTTCTACGGCATTCCACATTATGCGGTGTCAATCGCAGCGCAAGTGAGGAGGATTGCGTCCGAGACGGACGCCGCTACACCCGGTGTAGCGACCGCCGTCCCGGCGGTTCCATCTTGGGAGACAATCGTGGGCGTGGTGCTTGCGCCCGAAGTGGATGAATTGTTCGTTTCCGAGAAAGGCAAACCCGCAATGTTGCATGGGCGCCCGATTCATGTCAGCGACCGCGCCGATTTGTCGGAAGCGATTCTCTCAATCGGGTTTTTCAAGAGCACCGAGTCAATTAATCGCAGCCTGGAGGATTTCAAACATCTTGTCGGTCGGGTCCGGAAAGTCAGGATCATGGGCGCAGCGGCATTGGACGTGGTGTACGTGGCGTGCGGCCGTCTCGACGCGTACATCGAGTACGGGATTAAACTCTGGGACATTGCTGCGGGACAGTTGATCCTGGAAAATGCGGGCGGTCGCGCCGAACTCAAACCGCGCGGCGACGGGCATTCGTTTGACGTGCGGATGTGGAACGGGAAGCTGCCAATTGGAGAGCTCGGTAAGATTCAGTGACGACGCACACACCAGGATTAACCACGAAGATCTCGAAGACTTCGTGCGCGGCGCGTCTCTTGTGGTGAACCAACTGGGATGACGATGATGGAACCTCATCCGGCGATGCTTGCGCCGTTCGTGATCTTGCTGCTGGCGATCGCGCTGATGCCGTTTATCCACAAGCATCACTGGGAAAAGCATTATCCGAAGGTGGCGATCGGGTTGGGGCTGGTAACGGTGCTGTATTACCTCGTCGTGTTGCGCAATGGGTCGCGCATGTTGACGAGCATGATCGAGTACGCCGGGTTCATGGCCCTGATCGGCTCGTTGTTTGTCGTCGCGGGCGGCATTCATATCAACATGACTGGGCGCGCCACCCCGGCCGTCAACACGGGCATGCTGGCGTTGGGCGCGATCCTCGCCAACCTCATCGGCACGACTGGCGCCTCGATGATGCTGATCCGGCCGTTCCTGAGGATCAACAGGGATCGCGTCGCCCCGTATCACGTTGTCTTCTTCATCTTCATTGTGAGCAACATCGGCGGAGCGCTGACGCCGATCGGCGATCCGCCGCTGTTCTTGGGTTATCTCAATGGCGTGCCGTTTTTCTGGCTGCTGACGAAGGCGAACGTCGTGCTCGCGTGGCTGCTCTGCGTTGGTGTGTTACTGACGCTCTTCTTTGTTTTCGACACCCGTAATTTCAACCGGCACAACGTCGCGCCCACATGTGAGACGGCAATGGTGCAATGGGTCAATATCAAGGGCGCGCGCAATTTTGTCTGGTTGGCCGTGATCATCGGCCTGGTGCTGCTGCAAAAAATCGCGGGACGATGGGGTGCAGTGGCCAGCGCGGTGTTGATGATTGGCGTAGCCATCGTCGCGCACCGTTTCGGCGACCGGGACGCGCTGCGCGAGAACGAATTCGACTTCGCGCCGCTACGCGAAGTAGGGTTTTTGTTCGCCGGCATTTTTGCGACGATGGTGCCCGCGCTCGACCTTCTGGAATCTCATGCTGCCGGCCTGGGTATCACAACAGTGCGCCAGTTTTTTTGGGGCAGCGGCGTGCTGTCCAGCCTGCTCGACAACGTGCCGACGTACCTGAACTTCCTTACGGCGGCATTCGGCTTGCAACACCTGTCATTGGAGAATCCATCACATATGCAGGCCGTGCTGGCCGATCCGCTCTTGTGGAAATATATCGTCGCCGTTTCGTTGGGATCTGTCTTCTTCGGCGCGTGCACCTACATCGGCAACGGACCTAACTTCATGGTTAAAAGCATCGCGGAATCCAAAGGCGTGAAGTGTCCGAGCTTCTTCGGCTACATCGTGAAATACACACTGCCGATTCTGATTCCGCTATTCGCGCTGATCTCGTGGCTGTTCATCCGCTAACGTTGTGATTACTTCACTACTTCCACCCGGCTCACGCGCACTGCGGCAGGACCTTCGAGCGGGCATTTATTCTCACAGGTGCCGCAGCCGATACAGAGATCCCGTTCAACGTACGGCTGCTTGAGAACGACCTTCTCGCCCTGCTCGGTCCGAACCTCAATTTCGTTGAACCTGATGGCCTTTTCCGGAACAGGACAATGCTCTTCGCATACCCCGCAGTTCGTAGCTTTTGCGTATGGCAGGCAACGGTTCTTGTCGAACGCCGCCTTGCCGATCACCGTCCACTGTTTCTTAATGAGCGGTAGACGGTGAATCGCGCCTGTGGGACAAAGCTCGCCGCACAGCATGCAGTTGTACTCGCAATAACCTATTCGCGGCACGACACGCGGCGAAAACATCCCTTCAGCGCCCGCCTCAAATAACGTGGGCTGGAGCGCGTTCGTGGGACAGACCTTCATGCATTCCCCGCAACGGACGCACCGGTCGAGGAACTCCGACTCGGTTTCAGCGCCCGGCGGTCGGATCAGCCGCGGATCCACGCGCCGGTTAATTCGCCATGCCCATGCGACTGCCGGCAGGGCAAGACCCGTGGCGACCGTGCCGATAAACAGTCTTCTCGACGGATCAAGCGGCACCGGCGCGGTTCGAGTTTTTCGTACGATGAATTTCGCACGGTCATGCGGACATTTATCAATGCAGTCCATGCACAAGATGCATGCCTCGGGCGCGAGCCGGTTTTCCGCATCGAATGCATCCATCCGGCAAATCTTGCAACAAACCCCGCAGTCCTTGCAGCCTTGTACCGGCAACCGCCGCACGAGCGACCGGCGCGACAGTAACGCGAGCAGCCCGCCGAGCGGACAAACGTAGCGGCACCAGAATCGCCGCTGGATAAATTCCAGCGCGAAGACAACAAACAAAATCGCCAGCCCAGCGACCGCGGGACCGGTGAACCGAAAACTGACATTCTGAAACGGCAGCACGGTCTTCTTCAAGAACGTGTAAATCGGCTCGCTTACGTTCGTGACCACCGGCGGCGCGTGCTGGTAGAGCCAGGTAAAAACCGCCATGACACCGCGGTTCCATAATGGGTCAACGGCGCACGTCAGCCCACGCATGAGAATCGAGAACGGATCAAAGTAGCCAACCAGCTGCAAACCGAACACGGCGCTGATGAGAACTACGCCGAGCAGAAAGTATTTCGCATGCTGCCAGCGATGGGCCACGGTCTGCGTCCGGGGACGAATCCTTAGTAACCGTTGCGCTCCGTCCAACAAAGTCCCGAGCGGACAAATCCAGCCGCAGAAGAATCGGCCGAGCACGACGGTGAGCGCGACGAGCAACAACGACCACAACACCATCGGGATGAATTGTTTTGCTGCCGCCATGACCGAGGCGGCGACGAGTGGATCGATCCGAAAAAGGATATTGGCCGCGCCTGGGATTTGGGCTAGACCCGTGTACTCGGTTTTTCGGAACAGCCACAGGAACAACAGCAGGCAAGCGACCTGCGCCGCCCGCCGCCAGAACCGCAAGGGGATTTGACTGAATCGCAACATCACCGACCCCGCGTCAGACCTTCAGCACATGTATCTTGCTCAAGTCCATCTCGCCGAGGCCCGCCTGGTACGCGGCTCGCGTCGAGTCGATGGCGTCGGGTTTCAGGTCGAACAGCGTCGTGGCATACGCGTCGGCGGCGACGGGGTCGGCTGACGCCATGACCATGTCGAGGACCTTCACGTCGGCAAGGTTTCCGCCTTGTGGACCATTGCGCAACAGGATGCGCGTGGCGTCGATCACCGTGAGTTTCGGGCGAATCACGGTATTAAGGTCGGCCAATCGTTGTCCCATGGATTGATGAATCAAACCACGGTTCCCGCCGATGACGCCCATCACGTTTTTCATTCCCAGCGTGAGCCGCGACATCCCATGGTGTTTAGCGACTGGCACGTTGATGTAACAGTCGGCATCAAGGGCATCTTTGTAAAACTGCCATTCGGTGATCGAAACGCCTTTCGCAATCTTCACAGGGACGTATTTGCGATCGTCCATAAACTCGCATACGACACGCCGGTCGCCGATGGATTCGACGGCCTCAGCGATGCCGCTGTTGGCGTAAGAGCGCCGGGTGTCATTGCAGCAACGGTCAAAGACCATCACCTTCGACGCGCCAGCGTCGAGCGCCTGTTTCACGAGCGCCTTGACGACCTGAGGATGAGTGTTGGCGCCCTGAGCGGGATTGCGGTCCCAGCCGATGTTGGGTTTGACGACTACTTTCGCGCCGGTCTTGACGAACTTCTTCATGCCGCCGAGCGCGCCGAGAATCTTCGCAACCAGCTTTTCGTAATCCGTGCCGGTCGCAAGTGCGAGGGTCGGCACAACACCGGCACCGAGTGTCGGGACTTCGGCGGCAAACGCCGTGCGCGTCATTCGAAAGAGCGGACCCGCCACAGTTATTCCCGCCGCCCCAACTGCCACCCGCTTCAGAAAATCTCGTCGATCCATAACCTGCTCCTTTCGCGACCGCCCTCGCGCCACATCAAAATTGCTCGAACATATTACCGATACGTTGGCCGACGAAATACGTTAACCCCAAAAGCGTCAGGGGGCAAGAATAGCGTGACATTCACTCACCCCTACCTACTCCTATGGAGGGGGTAGGGGCACGGCATGCCGTGCCCCTACCACTACCCCCTTCGCAATCACCCGCGCATCAGACAGCTTGTCATTGTCTGGTAAGTAGTGTTAGCATTCGCCGCAATCAGGAGCATTGGGCGATGTACAAAGAATTCTACGGCTTGCGGGAATATCCATTCAACATGACGCCCGACCCGCAATTCCTGTTTCTCAGCCGGAATCATCGGGTCGCGCTGGAGATATTGCTCTATGGCATCCGTGAGCGCAAAGGGTTCATCGCCATTACCGGCGAAGTCGGCGCGGGGAAGACGACGTTGTGTCGCGCGTTGCTAAGTTCACTGGATGCCACCACCAAGACGGCCTTGATTTTGAATCCGTGTCTGTCCGACTCGCAGATTCTCCGTGCCGTCTGCGACGAATTTCATCTCCAGCCCGCCAAGACCACAAAGAAGGATTTGTACGACACAATTAACGCCTTTCTGCTGCGCGAGTTGGCGGCCAATCACAATGTCGCGCTGATTGTTGATGAAGCGCAAAATCTCCGGCCGAGTGTTCTCGAACAGATTCGGCTGCTCTCGAATCTCGAGACCGAGAAAGAAAAACTGTTGCAGATCGTGCTGGTCGGCCAGCCCGAGCTGGGCGAGTTGTTGGCGCAGGACAACCTGCGGCAACTCAAACAGCGTATCGCGTTGCGGCATCATGTCTCGCCGTTGGAGGTGGAAGAAGTCGGGGAATACATCCAACATCGGTTGCACGTTGCGAGTGGCGACGGGCGCATCGAGTGGACGCCCGAAGCGCTGGCGTTGATTTACGAATACTCCCGCGGCGTGCCACGCCTGATCAACGTCCTTTGCGACAAGGCGCTGTTGGCCGGTTACGTGGCGGAAACCTTTACGATTGATGCCGCGATGATCCAGCGGGCGATTGACGACACGGAATGCAGCATGATCTCGACGGCATTGGAAGCGGCACGATGAGCCTTGTTCACGAAGCTCTGCTGAAAGCCGAGCGCGAGAAACAGCGCAAGACCGGCAGCGCATCCGTTTTTGCGCAATGGACGCAGCCCGTGGCAACGCGTCCCACTCCCAAACGTGAAGAAAGACAGGTCGCCCCGACAAAGGCAGCGCCGATTCCACAGACACCTGTTTCTGTTGTCGCCGCACCGGCTCAGAAATCGCATCAAACGGTGCTGGTACTCGTCGGGGCGTGTGTCGCCCTCGTGGCGATTGTAGCGATTGTTTTCATGGTCAACCGCACGGTCCCGACTATGCGCAAGCCTGAGTCTTCTGTAAGTTCGAGCTCTGTCCCGATCGTTTCTCCACCGGCACAGGAGCCTGCCGGCGGTCCCCCGACAGAAACATTCACTCAACCCGCTGCAACGCCGTCTCCCGCCGATGCGTCGCGATACAAGATTAGCGGCATCATGAAAGATCCACAGGGGAACTATTGCGCGGTGATCAACGGCCACGTCGTATACGTCGAGCAGTACATTGACGGCGCCATCGTGAAGAAGATCGAGCGCGATCGAGCGACGCTAGACGAGAACGGCCGCGAATTTGTAGTCCGGCTGTTCTAGGGTCGACACACGAGGCGCGTTACGATTCTCCAGTACGCGATCAACTCTTCCGTTTCATTCGGTCACGCAATGCGCGATCAATCTCGCGTTCGGCGGTTTTACGTTTGAGGGTCTCGCGTTTGTCGATCTGGGATTTACCTTTGCCGAGGCCTAGCAGGACCTTGGCAAAACTCTTGGTGAAATAAATCTTCAACGGCACCAACGCCATGCCTTTGTTGCCGAGTTGGCCGGCGAGCCGGTCTATTTCCTTCTTGTGAAGAAGCAGACGGCGGGGACGTAGTGGATCTACATTGTTGCGGTTGCCGAATTCGTACGGGTTGATGTGCGCGTTGTACAGCCAGACCTGGTTGCGCTCGACGCGGGCAAACGCGTCGTCGATGGATGCGCGGGCGTTGCGAAGGCTTTTAACCTCCGTGCCCTTCAATTCGATGCCCGCCTCACACGTTTCGTTGATGAAATAATCGCGGCGAGCCTTGTGGTTTTGAATGGTGGCCGCCATGGTCGTCCGTCCCGGGGGTCAATGGTTCGGACCCGCGTCCCGCGTTGTGCCAGCCCGAATGCCCCGAATCACTCGGAGTAAACCTCCGGGGCTACTCTTTCACAACCTTTTCTTCGTCAACGATTTCGTAACCGATCTTGCCTTCGCCGATTTCCTTCAGCGCGATGTCCGCATAATCCATGCGCGGATCGGTCTGTGTCAACGGCCGATGCCCCTGTATGAGTTGGCGCACCCGCCGTGAAACGATGTTAATCAACAACTCCGGATTGGTGACGTGCTGCAACGCTGCCTCCAAGTATTTGGTGTTCATCCGCAAAGCACGGTCACCATACGGGGAAGTCGGCGCGGAAGCAAGGCTAATTCTTCGCAGCGGCGGACAGAACGCAGAATGAACGGAGCGCCCGCCAAAATGGTCTTAAGTTCCGTCGCGTTCTCAGCCGTGCATGGCTGAGCCGGGTGCGGACCGCGGCGGAGAATGCTACAGGCGCGTTTGACAGATGCGAGCGACTCGCCTAGGATGGGCGGCCGCAGCGTCCATAAGACGCGGAGCACGAACTTCATGGCAAAAAAACCTAAGCCGATAAATCGGCCGATATCAGTCGCACCAACATCTGAGCCACCGGCGTCGCCGGGCATGGTCCCGACTCCGACCCCGACGCTCGGAGTGTCTGGGCCGGGGCACCAGCTTTTCACGTTGCAGGATTGGATTGCGGCCGGTGCGGCGTTTCTTATCGCTGGATTGGCATTCCTTTACCTCATGTCACCCGAGGTCACCATGGAAGACTCGGGCGAGTTGGTGACAGGCGCGTTCAATTTCGGTGTCCCGCATCCGCCCGGATATCCGTTGTGGGCGTTCTTGGGATGGGTCTGGCGGTTTGTAGTGCCGTTTGGGAATCCGGCCTGGCGGATTTGCCTGATGTCGGTCTTGACCGGCGCGCTGGTGGTCGGCGTGATGACGTTGTTGATGACGCGTAGCATCCTGATGCTGTTGCGGTCGCTGGCGTGGGCGGATTCGATAGATGAGAAGTTGAAACAGTGGATAGCGTTGACGGTGGGCACCTTCGCGGCGTTGTTGTTCGGGTTCAACCGGGGCGTCTGGCTCTGGGCGTGCGTGCCGGAGATGCGCGTGCTGAACGTATTCATGTTCACGCTCACGGCTTTCACCTTCTTTGGGTGGATGCTGAGGCCTGAGCGCCACGGATTCCTTTATGCGACGATTCTGGTTTACGGTTTGGGAATCAGCAATCACCAGACGATCTTTGTGATGGTTGCGCCGTTTCTCGCGGGAGTATTCATCCTGGAGTTCTTGCAGGGGCTTGACTCCAAGGTATTCCGGAAAGGGAGTTTCCAGACGCTTGCCGAACTTATCATCGCGGTGTTGCTCTCCGCCGCCGTGTGGTCGTTTGTGATGGCATGGGTTGGCATGAAGCAATTGAGGGAGTTCATTCCTGTGCCGGTCTTGGGGGCAATGGATTTGAATCTGGTAGCATGGGTGTTCGCCGTTGCGGGAGTGTTCCTTTTGATTCTCGGCGCGAGCGAAGGATGGTTAAGCTGGCGGCGGTCACTGATCTGCACGGTAATGTTCCTGATCGGCGTGGGGTTTTACGCGTACATGCCCGTCGCCGCCGCCACGAACCCGCCAATGAACTGGGGATTCACTAACACCAGGGAAGGTTTTCTGCATCACATCACCCGCGGCCAGTACGAACGGCTGCATCTTGCCAGTCCGTGGAGCCACGACTTTTACATCCAGATCCAGTTGTTCATCAAGGCGCTGTTGCAGCAATTCAGTCCGCGACTGAACATGGAGCATGATTATCTGCTGGGATTGCCGTTCGCACTGCTCTGCGTCGGCACGCTGGCGTTCCTGATCTTCAGTTGGAGATCGATGCGCGTCCGTGGTCGATCCTGGTTGATCTTTGTCTGGATGGCGTTCTTCACAACCAGCGTCGGGCTGCTGACCATAATCAACCCCGGGGTTGACAAGCAACAACAGGAAATCAACATCAAGTTCTTCGCGCCGGCGCACGGGTTCTTTGCAATGCTGATCGGTTACGGCCTCGCCCTCATGATCGCGTTGGTGGTGGCGCGGTGGAAGAAATTGCCGCGGGCCGCCGTGCAGGTGGCGTGCGTGGCATTGCTGGCGCTGCCGCTGATACCGTTCCAACAGAATTGGCCGATCTGCGAGCAGCGTGGCCACGATTTCGGTTACCAGTTCGGTTACCGCATGTTCTATCCCGGTGGAGGCTACCCGCCGATGGAGCGCGACACCGTGTTGTTCGGCGGAACGGACCCGGGACGTTTTGTGCCGACGTATATGATCTTCTGCGAGAGCGCGGTGCCGCCGTCGCAGAAGTTCCGCGATATACACTTCGATCCAGAAGGCGGATCGAAGTTCGACCGGCGCGACGTTATTATCATCACCCAGAACGCGCTGGCGGATTTCACCTACATGAATTACATCCGCAACCACTACGACGCCAGCCGACCCGACCCGCGCAACCCGGAGACGCTTCTCAATCGTCCGCCCTGGCAGCGTTGGTGGATCCGGCTCGTGTGGAAAACGCTCGGCCGCAATCATACGTATCCGGTCGAACCGATCTTGATTCCCGCGTCGAAAGATTCGGAGCACGCATTTCAGGAATACGTAGCTGATGTGCAGGCACGCCAGCGTGGCGGCGAGCAGCTTCCTGCCGATGAGCAGGTTGACATTCAGGATGGGCGGGTGTCTGTGCGCGGCGTTGGCGGCGTCATGAGGATCAACGGCATCCTCTGCCGCTGGATATTTGACAAGAACAAGGACAAACACGCGTTCTACGTCGAGGAAAGCTACGTCATCCCGTGGATGTATCCGTACCTGGAGCCGTACGGCATCATCATGAAGATCAACAACAACCCGCTCCCAACACCCGCGCAGAACCCGGCGTTATGGAAAAAGATTGTCGACCGCGATACAGCATACTGGGATAAATTGTGCACAGACTTTGATGCGCGACCCGAGTTCCACCGCGACGGCGACGCTCAAAAGACGTTCTCCAAACTGCGCTCGGCTATCGGCGGAATTTATGCGGCACAGAAACTGTATGAGCCGGCGATATACGCATTCCAACAATCGGTTCGGCTCTGCCCCGAAAGCCCGGAGGGGAATTTCCGGCTCGCCCAGCTTTACACCGAGATTGGGGAATTCGACAAGGCAACCGCGACACTCGAAGCTTACCAACGGCGTGATCCCCTCAACAAGAGAATCGGAGAAGCCGTCCTGCGGCTCCACGACCTCAAGCGTCAGGGCACGCAGTTACAACAACTTGAACAAGCCGTCGCCGCGGACCCATCCAACATGCCACAGGCGCTGCAATTGGCTCAAGTGTATGACCAGCTCGGCAAGCCTGACAAGGCCGCGCCATTGCAGGAACGCGCGGTGGCGGCCCAGCCGCGAAACCCCCAATTGGTAACGCAGTTGGCCAAGACGTATGGCCAACTCCACCGGCCGGACATGATTTCGACCTTGTGTGACAGCTTTCTTGCCCAGACCAACCTTCCTGCGGGCGACATGATGGCGATTGCCCAAACTTACGTGAACGCGGCTCAGATCGATAAATGCATCAGCACGCTCCAGTTGATTATGCAGCACTATCCGCAAGATAGCGGCGCCTACTACGGGCTGGCGCGTGTCCGGGCCGTACAAGGCATGGTGAAGGAGTCAATTGATGCCCTGGAGACGGCCATTCGATTGAACCCCGGATACCGTGATCATGCACGGAAAGAGCCGTGGCCCGCCAACATGTCGAGCGATCCCCGGTTCATAGCGCTTGTCGGCGAGCCGGCACCCGCTCCTCTCATGGGAATGCCATGAAGCGCGAGTCGCCCTAGACGTCGGAATTCTTGGTTGCCACTTTGGCGCCGCCGAAGGCCGGTAAACACCCCTGAACGGCTCGCGCGTCAGACCACTGCAAACATCAGCGAACCATCAGCGCTTTCTCAACGGCCTTTAACGGCAGGCAGTTCACCACGTCGGCCTTTGTCAACCATCCCTTTCTTGCGATGCCAATCCCAATATCGAGGTATTGGAGGTCTGGGATGCTGTGGGCGTCGGGGTTGATGGCGCATCGGACGCCAAGTTCCTTGGCGTGTTTCCAGAGCCGCCAATCCATGTCGAGCCGGTATGGGTGCGCGTTCAGCTCGATGATCTTATGGTGCTTGGCGGCGACCTCAATCACATCGGGCAGATTGACGGCATACCCTTCGCGCTCCAGCAACAAGCGTCCTGTCGGGTGCGCAAGCATCGTGACGCGCGGATGCGCCAGCGCCTTGCAGATGCGTTTGGTCTGGGCGTCCGCGGACAAGTTGAAGTTTGTGTGAACAGCGGCAACGACGTAGTCGCACAACGCCAGCGTCTTATCGTCGAAGTCGAGTGAGCCGTCGGCCAGGATGTCGCATTCGACGCCGAAGAAGATGCGGAATCCGTCCCCGGCAAATTTCTCGTTCAGTTTCTGGACCTCATCGGACTCCTGCCGCAGACGTTTTTCGTCAAGCCCGTTGGCTTGGCGCTCCGATTTGCTGTGGTCAGCGATGCCGATGTATTCCAGGCCAAGATCCATAGCGGCACGGGCCATCGCTTCGACGCTCTCGATGCCGTCGCTCCACGTTGTGTGACAGTGGAACGTGCCACGCAAGTTTTCTCTCTCGATGAGTTTCGGCAGTTCGCCTTTCTCGGCGGCCTCGATCTCGCCCATGTCCTCACGCAATTCCGGCGGGATGTAATCAAGACCGAGCGCGCGGTAAAGGTCTTCCTCGTCCTTGCATTTGATCGAGCTGCCGAGTTCCTTGGCGCTTTTCTCCTTCTCGGCGGCGGGCGAGAACCCGTACTCGTTCAGCGACAGGTTCTTTAATCTCAGCGCCCGGGCGCGCATGGCGATGTTGTGCTCCTTGTTGCCGGTGAAATAATTCAACGCGAATGGGAACTGCGCGCCGCTGACCACGCGCAGGTCCGCCTGGACACCGCCCCTGAGCACGACGCTGGCCTTCGTCTCACCTTTGGCGCTGACGCTGATGATACCGGGCATATGAACGAAATCTTCGATGATGGACGCGGCATCTTCCGGTTTGGCGCTGACCAGTAAATCAACGTCGCCAATGGTTTCGCGGCGCCGACGCAGACTGCCGGCGACGCTGCAGTTGATGACGCCGTCGTGCGACCGCAACGCTTCAAGGATCGGCTGCGCCACTGCCCACGCCTTGTCGTAGTGGTGGCGCCCGCTGAATTGCCGCACCAGCGCGATGCCTTCCAGGATTTTCTGCTGCGATTTCTCGCCAAACCCGTCGAGCTGCGCCACCTTGCCCACTTTGCAGGCCGCTTCGAGTTTCTCAATCGAGTCCACCTTGAGTTTATCGTATACCGCCTTGGTCTTCTTTGGGCCGAAGCCGGGGATTCTCAACACATCGAGCAGACCCGGTGAAAGTGACACCTTCAGTTCGTCGTGGAACTTCAGGTGATTGGTTGTCACCATCTCGGTGATTTTCTTGGCAAGATCAGTGCCGATGCCCTTGATCTCGGTGAGGCGCTGTTCGTCCACCAACTTGTGGAGATCTTCCTGCAAACCGTCAATCATCCGCGCGGCGTTGTAATAGGCGCGGACACGGAACGGATTCTCGCCTTTCAATTCAAGCAGCGCGCCGATCTCCTCGAATACCTCGGCGATTTCCTTCTTGTCCATGCTTACGCTACACGTCAAAAAAATTTAAAAGGGTTGAAATCGTTAAAAGGCGCCTTGCAGGTCTCCTGATTCTGCCTTCACCTTTTAACTCTTTAACGGTTTTAACCTTCTTGGCGTCCTTTCACTTGCAGATTGGATGTCGCGTCGCGGACGCCATCTGTCTCCAGAGCCAGCAGCAGCGCCTTGCCGATGAGTTCAGGCGACGATACCGTGCCCGCCAACGTTACATGGCCGTCGGTGGTGTTGATCGAGATGTTCCACGCCGACAATTCGCGGTCGGCAATCAATTTCGCTTTGATCTTCGCAGTGATCCGCGCATCGGCAGAGGCGTCGGCAATGGCCGCGCCCGCATCATGCGCAGAACGGCGCACAACCTTGCCCGAGCGGGCCAGTTCATCCTTGATGTCATTGCCCGTCAAATGCCACTCGACAAGCTTGACCTTTGCGGCATCGACTGCATTTTCGATGACCGCCGCCGTCGCGTCTTGTGCGCGCCGTATTGACGGTTTCTCGCGTCCATTCATGAAATACCAGACGCCCAACGCGCCAACCAATACGCCCACGAGCCAGCCGATAAGAAATGTCTTCATACCACCTCCACTGCTCATCCTAGCCCGGATTATTTGCGAAGTACCGCAAATAATTCGCCCGAAGGGCCGACAATCCATTGCCTGGCGGATTGTCGGGGCTGCCCCGACGCCGACACCGTGTCGGCGTCGGCCTTGGCCGAAGTCCTTCGGCCAGGGCAGGCTAGCGCTAGCGACAGACTGCGGTAAACGCAAATCGTCAGTGAGCAATATTCTTGAAATCAGGGCCGGCGGAGTTCAACGGCGCCAATCCGCCCCTGGTTTTGCGGTTGCCTTTAGGGAGGCATCAAAGGGATAATGCGTTGAATTGATGATTATTGGAGGTATGCGTATGCGAAATACAGGGATTCGATGTAAAGTGATTTCACAAATCGGCACTCTGTTTGCCCTTCTCGCCGTCTGCACATTGCAGATGGCGTTTGCATCCATTGCAAGCGCGCAAACCAGTATCGTGGCTTTCAGCGACTCGACGTATTCAGTGGCTATAATCAACACTCAGGCCGTTATCACCCTGGTTCTGACAAGCGGTCCAAGTACCGCGACGAATACAGTCGATTATACGGCTTCTGATGGCACCGCGAGCAACGGTGTGGATTATACCGCAGCGAGTGGCACGGTGACGTTTATTCCGGGGACTATCAGCAATACCTTCAACGTCAGCATCTTGAGCGACACCAACCTTGACGAGGACGAGACAGTGTACCTTGCACTGAGCAATCCAACCGGACCTGTCACAATCGGCAGTCCATCGAACGCTGTGCTGACTATTCTGGCTCAGCGGGGGGTGGTCGCATTCAGTCAGTCGGCGTATTCGGTGGATGAAGCCGCTACGGATATGATCATCACTCTCGTTCGAACGGGCAGTACCAGCACAACTGGCACAATCGATTATGCAGCTACTGGCGGCACCGCGAGCAATGGCGTGGATTATACCGCAACGACTGGCACTGTGACGTTTCTTTCGGGGGATGTTAGTAACACATTCAGCGTCACTATTCTTGGTGATCCTCAGGTGGACCCGGACGAGACAGTGTACCTTGCACTGAGCAATCCAACCGGAGGCCTCGCGATTGGGAGTCCATCAAACGCTGTCCTGACCATTCTGGACCAAAACCCTCCCGAATTGCAGTTCAATGCGCCAAGTTACTCGGTTCTTAGGCACGTCGGGCATGCCACGGTCACAGTGGAGCGGGTGGGTAACAGCGATGACGCAGCGAGCGTCGAGTATGCCACCAGCGACGGCACGGCAATTAATGGGACCGATTATCTGGGCACGAGCGGTCTGCTGAATTTCGCCCCGGGAGACACGACGAAGAGTTTCAGTTTCACGCTGCTGCGTAATCCCGTATTGGACAATCTGACCGTCAATGTGACCCTGAGCAGCCCTACCGGGGCCGTGCTGGGACCCCAGTCCGATGCGGTGGTGACCATCGTCAACGACCAACCACAAACGGTAGCGCTAACGGATGACGATAATGACCTTGTGACTCTGACGCTGCAAAAAGGCGGCACGATGGACGTTTCGGAAGATTTCCCGCTGATTATTCATTTGAACGAGACTGTTGACACCAGTTCCTTGACCATAAAAGTTAAGAAGAACAAGGTTGGCGGTGACGGTCTGGCGGAGATTGACAGTATTGATGGTGACGGCGGATGCCGGAGAATCGATGCCCGGAACTGCGATCTGACGGGCACAGGCATCAGCTTGGGCGGTTACCTCGGAGAATTGCGGGTCCACGATATCAGCGACAGCGTGACCGTAGAGGCCGGCGGCACGGAAGATCAGAATACCACGATCTCTGCCCACGATATCGGCGATGATGTCACCATCGATTTTGGGAGTCATATCAGGACTTTGAATGCGGCAAGTTTTGGCGACGGCACAATTACAGCGCCGAGCATTGGTACGATGACAATCAAAGGCGACAAACGTAACGGCATTCCCGGCGATTTCGGGGGTGTGATCACGCTCTCGGGCCCGGGTGTTCCCACTAACAACATTACCTTGGGCAAGCTCGCAGTCGCCGGCGCCATCACGAATGCCGCAATCTCCATCGACGACGGGAATGTAGGGACAATAACCGCCTTCAAAATGATCGATTCATCTATTTGGATTGGTTATGACCCTGACGATCCGAACAATCCTTTGGCTGGCGGAACCTTCGTTCCGGACCTGCTGCTTAAAACGGTCAACATCAAGTCTCCAAGTGAAGGCTTTGTGAACAGCTTTATCGCCAGCGCCATAATCGGCTCCGTTCACCTTCGCAGTGTTGTCACGGACAATGGGGACGTTCCTTTTGGTGTTCTGGCGGATCAATCAATCATCGCGGTATCGGTCAAGACACCTGTGTTCAACTGGAGACTTGCCAATGGGAACGATCAATCACTTGGCGACTTTCACGTGGTGCTGCCTTAGCCCATCAAATCCGACTCGGGTTGTCGTTAACGATTAATTGGGTTATTGTGCGGTCGTGAAGAGAACAACCGTCCTTGCAGTCTTGCTATTCGTTGCTGCCGGTGTCGTGCGCGCTCAGACGACCGCCGCGCCGGAAATCGGCGATTTTTACAACGCAACTGCGGGACAATATCAGGTCTTTGCGCAGAGCGGTGGTGACATGGCCTGGCAGGTGAACCAGTTCATGAACCAGATGCTGCAGCAATACTCGCGGTACTTTTCAAACTGGTCACTCAAGGCCGGCGCGCGCGTGATCGTGTTCAGCAACGCCGAAGATTTCCGCGCCTATGCCATTGTGCCGGCCGGACTGGTCCATGGCGGATTGGCGGGTTACTGTCATCTCAAGACCGACGAGGATGGCAATACGTTTTATGAGTTGGTGACCTACGAGCATGACAATCTCTGGCAGGTCCTGGCGCACGAAGGATTCCACCAGTTTATCGGTTACGAGCTTGGTTTGGAGGTGCCGATCTGGCTCAACGAAGGCATGGCGCAATATTTCGAAACGAGCTATATCGCCTATGGCCGTCTGCATACCGGGTTGGTAAGCCAATCAAAGTTGCGTGCCGCACAGTCTTTGTATCAAACTGGACAGGCGCTCTCGGTTTCTGAATTGATTCAGGTGGATCGGACGACGTTCTACGCCAATGCGCAGGTCACTTACCCAATGAGTTGGGCGCTGGTCTATTACTTAATGACACGCGATGGATCGAGTTACAGCAACAGCCGGTTCCGTCATTATCTTCAAGACCTGAAGTTCAACCGCGATGGCATCGCCAGTTTTCAGCAACGGTTCGGCCGCGACAGTTACCAGTGGGAAAACGATTTCCAGCGCTACATCCTCCGTCTTCAACCTCCGTCCCAGTAACAAGACGCGAACTGAAACAACTTGGAGCCTATTCCAAGACGATGTAGCCGCAGGCTTTAGCCTGCGATTCCCGCGCACCCGTAAGCCGAGTCAGACGAGACGCCGATGTCGTCTGCGGCAACGGTGCGGCTACAGAAACCCGCGTTTTGAGACGGGTTCTTAATAGTTGGTCGCCGCGACTTCAAAGAAGCTCTGCGGATGGTTGCAGACTGGACATTCATCAATGGCCTTGGTGCCTTCGTAGCTGAATCCACAGTTGCGGCAGACCCAACGCGTCTTCTGCTTCTTCTGGAACACCGCGCCGGTCTCGACGTTGGCCAACAACGTCTTGTAACGTTCCTCGTGTGACTGCTCGATCTTGGAGATGCCCTCGAAGAGTCTTGCGATTTCAGGGAAACCTTCTTCGCGCGCTTCCTTGGCCATGCGCGGGTACATCCCCGTCCATTCCTCGTGTTCGCCGCCCGATGCTGCGCGCAGATTGGACAGCGTGTCGCCGATGGCGCCCAAAGTTTTCAAGTGCAGCTTGGCATGTTCCTTTTCCTGCTCTGCTGTTTCCAGAAAGATCGCGGCAATCTGCTCGAAACCTTCCTTTTTCGCTACCGAAGCGAAATAGGTGTACTTGTTCCGCGCCTGCGACTCGCCGGCAAACGCCGCCAGCAGGTTTTTCTCCGTTTTCGTCCCTTTTAACTCAGCCATGGTTCCTCCGTATCGCTTGGGATTGGTGTGCGTTTTCAGCACTTGCATCCTAACCGCGCGCAAACCGACATGTCAACGGCGCCGGGCGATGAGGGTGTTGTAGTCGCCCCGCTCTGCCGGGGCGCTTTCCGCACGGCGACAGAGCGCCGTGGCCACATAGTTCCGACCCCGTAATCAAATTGACACGTAAAAACCCGCAGCATAGTCTTCCGTCCACATGGAGCGGGTTTTCGGCTTTGTCTTTTGCCGGTAACTTTGTCCCATTGACACTGTTAGCCGGTCACGCGTACGGACTATGAAACTCATACAACGATACAGAATGTTGAACCTATGGAGTAAAGTGGCGTTCTGGGGCTCAGTTTGTTCTGTCCTCGCCTTATTGTATCTTTTTCTGCCGAGCAGTGGTCAGAGCAAAGCAGCAATTCGAGTGAACCATTCTCCGGGCGCTGTCGTCCAGACTGCGATTGATAGCCCAAATGCGGTCCAAATCGGAACCCTTAATATTAGTCAGTCGCGACAGAAAGATACTGGACCGCTCAAGGACAGAATTCGAGCGTTTCTTCGTACGGTAAATCCTAAAATTGTCCAACTGTTGGACTCTGGACAGCCTTCAGTTGCTGTGATGATCAATATCGTCAACCAAACAGCTCTCTTTGAACTCCAGAGGGAGCCCGATTTCGGGGCATACATGGAAGTCCGAAGCACAGGCTCAGCTGCCGCTGGAGCTCACAACACTGCTGGGGGACATTTGAACGATTTGCAGGATGTTGGAATGTTAAACGGGTTCGAGTTGATTTTCAAAGACAGGTTGAAGCTTCAGAGCGTTCAATGAACGCTTCGCAGTCTAATAAATCGCTACAGCCAACGCGGGATGGCCGTTCTAGTTCCGCTTCGCAGTTCACGTTTTTTGGCCCGCGTGGCTGAGCTTTCGCGTCAGGCAACCACGGCCGCGGAGCCGCGTTAGTCCAGCAGTCCCAACTTCCGGCAAATCTCTCGTGCCGCTTTCGATGCGCCACGTTTTCCATGCGGCATGACGCCCAACAGCGGCACGCCGCACAGGCGCGGCAATTCCTTAATGTTGGTCTGCTCAGCGATCCCGCGTTTGCCGCCGACCATGTCGTTTAGCACGATGCCTGCGACCTTCAACCTCATCGCCTGCGCCTGGCGTACTGTAAGCAGCGTGTGGTTGATCGTGCCCAAGCCGAGCCGGGCGACGATCAACACCGGCAGCCCAAGATCGCGAGCGAGATCGGCAACGAAGTAGTTGCGCGCAATTGGCACCAGCAGGCCGCCGGCACCTTCCACCAAAACTGGTGAGTAGTGAGTGGTGAGTAGCGCGTAACACCGGAAGATTTTCTCGAAGTCAATTCGACGCCGTTCCAGTTTTGCCGCGACACTCGGCGCTAGCGGGTGACGCAGGTAAACCGGATTCAACACATCGAGCGGTTGCTCGTGGTTCATCAACTCTGCATAAATCTCCGCATCATGTCGGCCACCAGCGCCGCAGGCTATCGGTTTGAACGCCGCCGCGCGGACGCCGCGACGCCGCAACTCGGCCAGCAGGAGTGCCGTCACGTGGGTCTTGCCAACACCGGTATCGGTTCCCGTTATGAAAATGCCCTTGCTCATAGCAGCGACAACGGATCTACGTCCACGGTTACGGTGACATCTTCAGGCGCCTTGAACGCCGCCAGTAATTTGCCGAGCGTCTCTGTCAACCGCAAGATTTGTTCGGTCCGCAACAGTATCTGGAAACGATAACAACCCTGAATCCTCGACAACGGCGCGGGTGTCGGTCCGCCCATCAGCACATGCTTGCCGGCGAGTTGTTTCTCCAATTCCTTCGCCAGTGCCGCTGCGGTGAACTGCGCCTTGTTCTCGCTCCGGCTGCGAATCGTCAGGCAGACCATCCGCGTCACCGGTGGGTAACGCAGTTCCTGCCGGAACTCAATCTCCTGATCGTAGAACCCGACGTAATCGTGCTGCCGAGCGTACTGCACAGCCGGATGAAACGGCGTGAAACTCTGCACGATCACCTCGCCCTCAACATCGCCACGACCCGCCCGTCCCGCCACTTGCACGAGCAACTGGAACGTCCGTTCGCTCGCCCGGAAATCCGGTAGATGCAGCGCCATGTCGGCGTAGATAATCCCAACGAGCGTGACGTTCGGAAAATGCAGGCCCTTCGCGATCATCTGTGTGCCGATGAGGATATCTATCTTGCCGACCCTGAACGCGCCGAGGATTTCCCGGTACAGCGTTTTTCTGGTCATCATGTCCGAATCCATTCGTTGCACGCGCGCCTTCGGAAACGCCTTTTGAATCGCCGACTCGACCTTCTCCGTGCCCATACCGGAATAACGGATCGCCGGGTCGCGGCACGATGGATCGGGACAAACCTTTGGCACTTGGCCGATGTATTCGCAAAGGTGGCAGCGCAGTTCCTGCGCGTGACGGTGGTACGTCAGCGAGATGCTGCAATTCGGACACTTCGCGACGTACCCGCATTTCGGACAAAACAGATGCGTCGCATAACCGCGCCGGTTAAGGAATAGAATCGTCTGTTCGTTCTTCGTGAGCCGCGCCTCGATGGCCGTGCGTAGCTTGTTCGACAGCACGTACATGCCCTTCTGGCGCATTGCTTCCTGCCGCATATCTATAATGCGGATGATCGGCATTTTCTTGTTGTCAACGCGCTGCGCCAACGTCGCGAGCGTGTACCGGCCGCGCTGGGCGTTGTAGAATGATTCCAGCGACGGCGTGGCCGAACCGAGCACGACCGCTGCGCTCTCAAATTTGCCGCGCATGACCGCAATGTCGCGGGCGTTGTATCGCGGCGCATCCTCCTGCTTGTAGGTGTTCTCGTGTTCCTCGTCCACGACGATGAGGCCGAGCGCCTGCACTGGCGCAAACACCGCCGAGCGCGCGCCGATGACGATGTGCGATTCGCCGTCGCGCACCTTGTGCCACTGATCGTGGCGTTCGCCTTCACTGAGATGGCTGTGCAACACGGTGATCTGCTGATGCGGGAACCGCGCCCGGAACCGTTCCACAGTCTGCGGCGTCAGCGAAATCTCCGGCACGAGCACGATGGAATCTTTCCCCTGCCGCAACGCGTGTTCGATGGCCTGCAGATACACCTCGGTCTTGCCGCTGCCCGTCACACCGCGGATGAGAATGGGTTTGGTGGGAGAGGCGTCTCGCCTGTCCACTTTCGCCGCCCCATCAATTGCCGTCTTGATGAGATCGAGCGCCTGCTGCTGCTCTGCTGTCAGTTGCAGCGGCTCCGTCGGCAGGAACACCTCGCCGCCGAACGGATCGCGTTCCTCGACCCGGTCGCTGACCTCGATATATCGTTTCGCCTCGAGCTTTTTTACGGCGTCGGCGCTGGCATTTGTCTGCTCCAACAACCGCGCCACGAACATTCCTTCACCATTGGCGCGCAACGCCTCGATGATACGGGCCTGAGCTTTGGCGCGTTTGGCGAGCGCGGCGAATTCTTCGGGCGAGATCTTGCCGAGCTTTACAAACTGTCGTTCTTTCCAACTGATCTGCGCCTTGCGCACCACCTCGGGCAACGCGCTCCGGACCGCCCGTTCGATGCGACAACAGTAGTACTTCGCCATCCAACGGGTCAGTTCGAGAATCTTGTCGCTCAACAACGGTTTCTTGCCGATGACCTCACCGATTTCCTTGAGATGCGGATGTGACGAGGTGTCGGCCAGTCCGACGACGTAACCTTGCGCGCGCGTTCTGCCAAACGGCACCGCGACCCGCGATCCGATGGCTATCGCGCCCGCCAGCGACGCGGGAATGCGGTAGTCGAACTCGCGATCCAATGCGAGATCCACAACGACTTTGGCGATGGCATTGTTCACGCGGTCGCCATATTACCGCGTCCGTCCGCAATATGCAGCCACGACGGAGCCCTGGTCGCCTTCGGCGCCGCCAAAGGCGGGTAAACGTGGCCCTCCAAATCACAACACAAATCGGAAATCTCTCCGGTTGACAGGCAAGCTGATTCTCTCTAGGTTGCAATCGTTCAGGCGTGCCATGAATAAACTGTTGACGATCATCGGAGCGGTTGTAGGCGGGTGGATTGGATGGTGGATTGGGGACAAGGTTGGATTCATGACGGCTTGGATCGTGAGTGGCATTGGATCGATGGTCGGCGTGTACGTCGGATGGCGCGTTACGCGGGATTATCTCGAGTGAAAAGTTGTCGCAAACACTCTTTCTCCGCTACAAATGCAATGTGTGCATGAATTTCCTCGAAATACTGCTGATAGCCGTCAGCTTGGCGATGGACGCGTTTGCGGTGGCACTGAGCGCAGGCACAAGCGGGCACGGCCAGAAGATGCGGCCGGCATTGCGGATGTCGTTCTACTTCGGATTCTTTCAGTTCTTGATGCCGGTCGTCGGCTGGTTGGTTGGTGCACGGCTGGAACGGTTCATCAAAGCCTACGATCACTGGGTTGTGTTCGGACTGCTGGCGTTGGTCGGCGGGCACATGCTGTGGGAGGCGTTCCAGCGCGAAGAAGATGAATTGCCGACCGATCCGACTCGCGGGATGCGGCTGCTGACGTTGAGCGTGGCGACGAGCATTGACGCGTTGGCGGTCGGGTTGAGTCTCGGGATGCTGCATGTCTCAATCTGGTATCCGAGTGCGGTTATCGGCGTGGTCACCGCCGGCCTGTCGCTCTTGGGGATTCATCTCGGCAACCGGTTGCGTGGCGGCCTGGGCAGACGAATGGAGTTGGTTGGCGGCATCGTCCTGATCCTGATCGGCCTTAGGATACTTATCTCGCACTTGCTCAGTGGGCAGTGACCCCGTCAGAATAGCGCGTGACGGAAAAATCGAGTTTGACGTGAGAGAGCGTCTCCGTTAGTTTCCGCGAGCGCGGGATGTGTGGTGTAACAAGTTCTAACTACGAAGGAGAAATTCATAAAATGATTGTAACAACAGCAAGATTGTTCAAAGTCGCATACGGGCGGTACGCCATTGGCGCGTACAACATCAACAACCTGGAACAGACCGTCGGTTTGTTCCGTGGCAGTCTCCAGAGCGAGGCGCCGTTCATCATCCAGATTTCCAAAGGCGCCCGCAAATACACCGACAAACGGTTCCTCGAAGCGATCATACGCGCCGCCGACCAGGTTTTTCCCGAATCCATTTTCGCGGTGCACCTCGACCACGGCGACGAGGAAAGCTGTATGGACTGCATCAAGTCGGGTTTCTATAGCTCGGTGATGATCGACGCCAGCCACGAGCCATTCGACAAGAACATCGAAATCACCAAACGCGTCGCGGACGCGGCTCACGCCAAGGGGATTTCAGTCGAAGCCGAACTCGGTCAACTCGGCGGCGTCGAGGAAGACATAGTCGGCTCTGTAAAACTCACTGACCCAGCGCAGGCGAGGGAATTCGTGGAGCGCAGCACGTGCGATTCGCTCGCAGTGGCGATCGGCACCAGCCATGGCGCGTTCAAGTTCAAGGCCGAGCCGGGCAAGAAACTCGGCCTGCACTTCGAAGTGGTCCAGGAGATTCGGAAGTTGTTGCCCGGATTCCCGATGGTCTTGCACGGCAGTTCAAGCGTGCCGAAGTCGGAAGTTGACCGAATCAACGCCGCCGGTGGCAAACTCAAAGACGCCAGCGGCGTTCCTGAGGAAGATCTCGCCAAGGCCGGCAAGATGGGCGTTTGCAAGGTCAACATCGATACCGATGGCCGACTGGTCTGGACCCGCGTTCATCGCGAGTTCTTCCGTGATAAACCCGAGAAGTTCGATTTGCGCGATGTGGGCGTCCCGTTCATGGACGAGTACGCAAAAATGATTGCCGGCAAAAACGAGATGCTCGGCAGCGCCGGCCATCTCGACGAAGTCCGCACCGCGCTCGGCAAGAAGTAACCTGTCCCAATAGGGCGAAAACGAAACGGGAGCATCGGTTCGATGCTCCCGTTTTTCCTGCAAATTATCTAACGATGCCCGGCTGCGGCTGGAATCACTGCGGGAGTTTGGTCTGGCGGTTCGCTCGGATCCATTCGCCAAGCGGATTGCACCGCTGCCTGTTTCGGCCGCCGTCCGATGACGATGCTGATGCAGTTGGACTGGCCACGAACGCCCGTTCGAAGCTGGCCGTCGCGCACCACGGTGACAGTGGTGGTCTCGCCGCAACGGTAGTGGAAAACAGAGTTCAACACATCGCTTAGCCGGCGTACATCGTTGGTGTGAATCCGCACCAGCACATCGCCTTCGCGAAAACCCGCTTCTGCCGCCGGCGTGTTGGAGAAGACTTCCTGGACGAACACCTCCCACCGATTCGAGTCCCCGACTGTCGGCTCAACCTGGCGTTCCGCCACACCCAAACCAAACCAGCCGTGACGTGGTTCTCCGTACCGCATGATATCGTCCGCAACCTTCTGTGCACCGTGGATCGGCACTGCGTAACAGTGGTCGCCTTGATGCGCCGCCACCGCCAGCCCCACCACTTCGCCGCGCGCATTGAACAACGGACTGCCGGCTTGTCCCGGACTTAGCTTGCAGCTTGCGCGAATGTGCGGGATGGCAAACGCGTGTCTCCCGCTTTTCACGTCGATGCTATCGACAAATCCAACCGCCGGCGCGCTCGGTAAATCGTACGGGAACCCGATGGCGATCACCATCGAGCCAACCTGCAATTCATGGGAGTTGCCCAGCGCCAAGGCCGGTGTATGTCGGTTCGCTTCGGTTGCCTGGTCCAAATCGGCCTGAAGCAGGGCGAGATTCGTGTGCGGGTCGCGCCCAAGAATCCGGGCGGCCAACCGTTGCCCGCGCCAGTCGATCCAACAACGATCGGCGTCGTCCACGACGGTCGCCGCAGTCAACAACCTGCCGCTGCTGTCTATGAAGAATCCCGTGCCAATGCGATGATTGGAGCCAAACGGAAAATTGCCAAAGACCGGGTCGCGCTCGGCATGCACCCTGACAATTGCATCGCGGGACTTTTCGTAGATCGAGGTGACTTCCTGATTGATTGTTTCGAGCGTGCTGACTGGCGGGCTGCCGGCCTTGACCGTAACCGCAACGCTCAAGGCGCCAACCAACAGCGTGATGCGCTGTCTAGAAATCAACACGTGGCCCCTCATAACTGGCGGGCGTAATCGCTAGGTGGTCCAGCACGTACCGGGGCGCGCCAGCCTCGCGCGTCGCCGCAGGGACGAGAACCACATGGGTTGTTGCGTCAGTCGGAATATCACGAGTGAGAGGCGTGAAAGCCGCAGGGGTCTCTTGCGCGACAAGCATAGGCAAATTATCAGTCGGGGAAATGCTGTTCACATTCTGACCGGCAATCGGGGCCGCCCCCCGTTCCACGACCATCGGTTTCGTCTGGTGGACGACCATCCACGACGCGATTCCCGCCATCAGCAACACGCCTGCCGCACTGGTCAAACCGTAACGCAACGTCCAGACTGGCGTCGCCCTTCGGAAATCTTCCCACTGCGTCTTCAACCAGATCCACAGGCTCGATGGGGACGCAGGCTCTGTCTGCAAACGGCGATGGAACTCATCCAGGAAACCCTGGAAGTATATGGGCGTGGGCTGTTCGTGGCGCTTGAGCGAGAGCAATCGACGGAGACGCGCGGCGCGCTGTTGCGCCACGCGGCAATCGGTGCAATCGGTCAGGTGCCGTTGCAATTGTTCTGCCAGCGGCGCAGCCAGACGCCCCTCCGCGAACTCATCAAACAACCGCTGTGTTTTCCGGCAATCCATACTTCCTTTCACAAGTAATCGGACAGCAACGCCTGCAAGTACCGCCGGGCGTAGAACAGCCGCGACCGCACGGTGCCTTCCGTGCAGTGCAACGCCTTCGCGATGTCGGCGTGGGTCATACCCTGAATGTCGTGCATAATCACTACCGCTCTATGTGGTTCTGACAGTTTTTGCAGCGCTTCGTTCAAATGCTGCTGCAACTCTTTCAGGCCCACTTCGCGACGCGGTGTGTCGTGCGACATCAATTCCACGAAATCGGGATCGGTCTGGATATTGCTGTCCACGTCGTCGAGACTGAAATGCTGGCGGCGACGCCGTTTCAGGAAATTGATCGTGCGGTTGACTGCGATTCGGTAGATCCACGTGTAAAAGCTTGCGTCGCCTTTGAACCCGCGCAGACTCCGGTACGCCTTGATGAACGCGTCCTGCACGAGGTCGTTGGCGTCCTCATGGTTGCTCGTCATGTGATAGACGGTCGCGTACAGGCGCTCTTTGTAGCGCTCGACGAGAACGTCAAATGCCGACGCATCGCCGCCTTGCGCCCGCGCGACGAGTGTTTCGTCGTCATCGTGGTGCGCGTCGGCCGCCTGCTCAGCGCCGACGGTGTCGGGGTAAACTTTCGGGGCGCCGATTTCAGGCCGCGTTGTCGTCCCGAATTCAGGTTTTCCGGAGGGCTTAATCACAGCGCACACCCGCCTTCTTTGCCATTCGGCTTATGCGGCGACCCCCGCGACCATGGGAGCCAACAAGGTACGGCTTTGTTCGGCAAAATAATCTGACAACGCTGACATGCTTCGTGTGAAATCGTTGGCTGGCATCTGTGAGAGGTTCTGTTCGGCCAGCGCGAGGGACTGCTGGATCATTGCCAGCGATTCGCTCATCACGCCATTGCCAGCCACCAGCGCGAGCAGCCGCTGGCGTTCCTGCGGACTTCCATGGAAAAGCAACGCCGCGATCTCGTCATGTTGCGCCGCGCCGACGTGTTGCAGAAGCAACAACCACGGCAATGTGAGTTTCCCTTTTTTCATGTCGGTCCCGAGCGATTTACCCACCTTCCGTTCCTGTCCGAAAATATCCACACAATCGTCGTAAATCTGGTATGCAATCCCCAAGTTAACGCCGAACTCTCTGGCAGCTTCGACAAGCGCGGGCGGCGCGGCGTTCAAATGGGCGCCGAGTTCGCTGCTGAGACCGAACAAGCTGCCGGTCTTCATGCGGATGATCTCGAGGTACTGTTCGACTGGTATGTCCGAGTCGAACCGTTTTTGCGTCTGCAGAATCTCGCCTGAGCAAACCGTGCTTGTCGTCTCGCTTATCTTGCGGCATGCCTCGGCTGGAAGGTGCGCCGCCGCCAACCGCAGCGCGGTGGCAAACAGACAATCGCCGAGCAACACGCTGATTTCGTTCCCCCAACGGACATTCGCGGTGGGCAGACCATGACGGAGTTCGGCCTCGTCAAGCACGTCGTCATGGACGAGCGTGGCGACATGGATCAGCTCGACGATCACACCCAAATGAAGATGTTTCTCTTCGACTCGTCCAGTGCCACCGCCCGCCAGCAAGGCCAGCGCGGGCCGCAGCCGTTTGCCTTTGCCACTCAGTACGTATTGGGCGTATTCGCCGATTCGGGCATCAAATGTGCGGGCTTGTTCGGCCAGCGCCTGCTCGACACGCGCCAGATCGGGACGAACCGGCATAAGCAGTTGCGAAAGTCTGCTTCCAGACGATGACGGATGCAGAACGTTGGTTGTGGACACGGCCATTGTGTGTGTACACTACGGGGCGCCGAGAGGAGTGTCAACCATGAAGCCCCGCGCGTCCGCTGCCGCCTGTTTCGCCCGGCGCGGCGCAAACACAAACGTCCATCAAGGATTACTCAGGCCTGCATCGTGGGATCCTGGAGTTTCTGGGAAAATGACTTGCTGCGCTTGATGACCTCATCCAGCGTGTCGCGGAACTGTTCCAACCCGGAAACCGGCACCACGATCGCGTCCTGGCGACCGCCGACTTCCTCAACAATCCTGAGAAACTGACCGCGTTGATTCTCGCACAGATCAAACGTAAAACATTTGCGTTCGACCCGAAGAGTACTTCGTTTCTGTGGACTATCCACTATTGACGTGTCCCCATAATCATGTGCGCACCTCCTTGATCGCTCCAGTCAGAGCGATCGCGCTTGTTTTTGTCTTACCCCGGACTACTACGGTGTGATATTTACCAAATCGCGTTCGCAAAAGTCAATACCACTATCGCCATTTGCCATCAGAACAGGCCCGGGGGAGAGACGGAGTCGGCAATAATATAAGGGCGAAAGGTTGGTGCACCCGGTAGGACTTGAACCTACAACCCGCTGATTAAGAGTCAGCTGCTCTGCCAGTTGAGCTACGGATGCATCGGCACCATTGGGCGTGCCAAACTAGCAAACCCATCACTTCACCGCAAGGGTTTCGTTGCGCTTTGCCAGGTAATCACGGCTCTCCACGGCGGTACCAAGTCGAACGTCACTTCGCGCTCCCCGATTTGCCGGCCTTTGCGGTGTATACCATTGCGTGTTCGCCAGCGAAGGCGTCAGTACCAATGACCACGACAACCGGCATTGTGACTGATCTGCCCGGCTTCCCCACGTTCTCGTTCGTCAACCGCCAAGCCTCCCACGGTTCTCGCCATGTACCCTTCGCCAATTTGACGGTTAATGTCCACGAGCCCGGTATTTTCTTGTTTGGAGCGAGTTTGCAGCTTCCAAAACTGCTCACACCCTTCCCTTTTCCCTTCGCATCCAAGGTAAACGGCACCTGCGCCCCGCCAACATCAACCGTAACAACCTTGTTCGTCAGATTGTAGCTCGAACCGAGATCAAGCGCGGCAGTCAGAGTGCAACTGTCGGAGTTGGTCTTGGCGAAACTCAATTTCACTCCTATCTTCGTTATATTCATGGAACAGGCGATGGCCACCGTCAGGTTGCTACTGATCGCAGTCCAACCGTTGCTGACGATCACGCTGGCGGCGTACGGCCCGCAATTGGTGGTGTAGGCATGGCTTGCGATATTTGTCGCCAGCCAGCCACTGATCGCGCCATCGCCAAACAACCACTCATAACTCAGCGAGTTGCCACCCGGATCCCTGGCTCCAACGATGAACACATTCGTGTCGCCGGCTACAACCACGGCCAGATTGTCGATTTGTAGCAGCGCATTCGTGACCGTTGGCCCGGTGGTAAAAACCGGCGCCAGAGGGTTGCCAACCGTAATATAGCCGGACCGGTTAAGAGTATTGCTGCCGAGGGGACCAGTCACGGTCAGACTAACACTGAAAGTGGCGACGTTGCTGTAGGTGTGCGTCGGGTTGGTATCGGCGCTGGTACCGCCATCGCCAAAGTCCCAGATGACATCAGTGATAGTCCCCGTGGACTCGTTCGAGAAGGCCACCACAAGCGGCGCCATGCCGTTGGTCGGCGAGCCTGTAAACTGGGCAACAAGCGCAATGGTTCCTGTGCCGCTCACCGTATTGGTGACCGTGCCGCCGTTAGCCGTGGCAAATGCCACACTATTGGTGAAGCTGCCGGCCGTCACCGGCGCAAACCGCACCATCACGTTGGTCGAACCAAAGCCCGCCACGCTGAACGGAGAACCGGAGACGATCGAGAACGGGCCGCCGACCGAAGCGGTGCCGTTGCTAATGGCGGTGCCGCCGGAGTTGGTCACCACGAAACTGGTCTGCGCTGTCGCACCCGCAGCCAGCGTGCCGAAATCATGACTTGCCGGTGTGACCGAGATACTGCCCGGTGTCAGGCCGGTACCGCTGACGGTATTGGTCGAGTCGCCGCCGTTGCTCGCGAAGATCACGGTGTTGCTGAACATGCCCGCCGCAACCGGACTGAAACCGACCGTGACTATGTTTGTCCCGTTTTCCGGCACGCTGTAGGAGCTGCCGCTGACAATCGTAAACGGACTCCCGACGGATGCGGATCCCGTCAGCGTCTGTTGCCCGGTGTTGATCACCGAGAATGTCTGGTTGCTGTTCTGACCTACAGTCACCACGCCGTAGTTGCGGCTGGCCGGACCGACCACCAGATGCGCCGGAGTGATCGCCACGATGTAGCTGGGCCGGGTGTTGGTGCTGACACCCACGGGGCCGCTGACGATCAACATCACGGTGTTCGTGCCCGCCGCATTATAGGTATGAGACACGCTGGGCGCCGTCGTGTTAGAGAATGAGCTGTCGCCGAAACTCCAAAACCGATTGGTAATCGTTCCGGTGGACGTGTCGGTGAACGTCACCGGCAATGGCGCCACACCATTGGTCGGGCTGCCGCTGAAACTGGCGGTCGGTACAATGGCTCCCGTGCCGCTCACCGTGTTAGTGGCCGCGCCGCCGTTGGCCGTGGTAAACACCACATCATTGGTAAACCCGCCCGCCGTCACTGGCGCAAACCGCACCACCACGTTGGTCGTACCAAACCCCGCCATGCTGAAGGTGGCGCCGGATACGATCGAGAACGGGCCGCTGACCGAGGCGCTGCCGTTGGTGACCGCTATGCCGCCGGAATTGGTCACTACAAATGTTGTCTGCGTAGTCGTGCCGGTGGCCAGCGTGCCAAAGCTGTGGCTCGGCGGGGTCGCGAAGATGTTGCCCAGCGTCAGACCTGTGCCCGTAACCTGATTGGTCGAGACCCCACCATTGGCCGTGGTAAACACCACATTGTTGGTGAACACCCCTGCCGTTACCGGCGCAAACTGCACCATCACGTTGGTCGAACCAAAGCCCGGAATGCTGAATGGTGTACCAGAGAGAATCGAGAACGGGCCGCCGCCCGTTATCATCGTGGCTGTGCCGTTGGTGACCGCTATGCCGCCGGAATTGGTTACCGTGAACGTGATCGTGGCGGTCGTGCCCGTTGTAATCGCGCTAAAGGCATAGTTTGTCGGGTTGACCCCGATCTGGGCGGGAGTAAGACCCGTGCCCGTGACCTGGTTTGTTGAATTGCCGCCGTTGGCTGTGACGAAGATCACATTGTTGGTGAACACCCCTGCCGTTACCGGCGCAAACCGGACCACCACGTTGGTCGAACCAAAGCCCGGAATGCTGAAGGGCGTGCCAGACAGAATCGAGAACGGCGCGCTGGACGTTGCCGTGCCGCTGATGATTGCCATGCCGCCGGTATTGGTTACCGTGAACGTGGTCTGGACGGTCGTGCCCGTTGTAATCGCGCTAAAGGCATAGTTTGTAGGGTTGACCCCGATCTGGGCAGGAGTCAGACCTGTGCCAGTGACCTGGTTGGTTGAGTTGCCGCCGTTGGCCGTCGCGAATATCACGTCGGTGGTGAACGAGCCTACCGTCACGGGCGCAAACTGCACAACCACATCGTTCGACCAATACCCCGCAATGCTGAAGGGCGTGCCAGACAGAATCGAGAACGGCGCGCTGGACGTTGCTGAGCCGTTGGTGACGGCCTCGCCGCCGTTGTTGTTCACCGTGAAAATGACCTGAGCAGTCGTACCCGTGGTAATCGCGCCGAAGTTATGGTTCGGCGGGGTGACCTCTATCTGGGCAGGAGTCACACCCATGCCAGCGACTTGGTTGGTTGAGTTGCCGCCATTGACTGTGGTGAATATCACATTGGTGGTGAACGGGCCTGCCGTTACCGGCGCAAACTGCACAACTACATTGGTCGAACCGAACCCCGGAATACTGAAGGGCGTGCCAGACAGAATCGAGAACGGCGCGCTGGACGTTGCCGTGCCGCTGCTGACCGCCGTGCCACCGGTGTTGGTTACCGTGAACGTGATCGTGGCGGTCGTGCCGGTGACCAACACGTTAAAACTGTAGCTTGGCGGACTTACCCCGAGATGTGCAGGAGTAAGACCTGTGCCAGTGACCTGGTTGGTTGAGTTGCCGCCGTTGACCGTCGCGAATATCACGTTGGTGGTGAACGAGCCGACCGTTACCGGCGCAAACTGCACAACCACGTTGGTTGAACCGAACCCCGGAATGCTGAACGGAGAGCCAGATAAAATCGAGAATGGCGCGCTGGATGCCGCCGTGCCGCTACTGACTGCCATGCCACCGGTGTTGGTTACCACGAACGTGATCGTGGCGGTCGTACCCGTTGTAATCGCGCTAAAGGCATAGTTTGTCGGGTTGACCCCGATCTGGGCAGGAGTCAGACCTGTGCCAGTGACCTGGTTGGTTGAGTTGCCGCCGTTGACCGTCGCGAATATCACGTTGGTG
>Ga0182017_10000073_pt1 | contig 72012 bp, 68 predicted proteins | sample 712E3DmetaG_FD_120492 | JGI IMG/M metagenome (GOLD analysis project Ga0182017, IMG submission 120492) | Permafrost microbial communities from Stordalen Mire, Sweden - 712E3D metaG | ecosystem: Environmental > Terrestrial > Soil > Wetlands > Permafrost | place: Sweden: Stordalen | collected... | reverse complement strand
GCGCCGATGTTGCCACCGAGATGGGGCTGCCCGTGGGGCGGGCACGCACGATGGGCGTCGGCACGGGTCTGGTTGCCGCCGTCTTCGGGCCGCTCGTGCTCTATGCGGCACTCCCCGATTCCACGGCCCCCTTTGCGGCACTCTCGCTGGCCGCGTGCCTGCTCATGTCGCGCATCGCGACGCGGGCAGGCGCGACGCGGGCAGCCGAAGCGCCGGCCTCGCCCGCGGCAGCGGCCTCGCCCGGGGCACACCCCGGCATCGACCGCCGACTCGTGGCCCTCGGAATCCTGCTCGGCCTGCTTCTGGGTTTCGCGGCGTTGACCCGCAGCGAGGCCATGTGGCTGGCCCTTGCATGGGCCACCGCGGCGTGGCTCTGGACGCCCGGGAGTCGCCGGCTCCGCCTGGGGCTCATCGTCGTCCCGGCCGTCGTCGCCGCCCTGGTATTCGCGCCGTGGGCCGCTCGGGACTGGCTCGTCTTTGGAACTCCGCTGCCCGGTCAGACGATCGCCAACGCCCTCTACATACACGACTACGACGTCTTCGCCTATCAGAACGCCCCGAACCTCGCCGGATACCTGGCCCAGGGGCCCACGGCCCTTGCAAACAGCCACCTGACCGGCCTGGCCCACGATCTGGTCGGCGTGCTGTTGATACCAGCCTTTCCGGTCGGTTTCGTGGGACTTCTGGCGCTACCCTGGACCGCGCGTCGCCGAGCCCTTCGACCGCTCGCTTTGGCCTGTGTTCTCACCTTCACCGTGACCAGCCTCGCCTTCCCGGTCGCCACCTTGTCCGGGACCTACCTTCACGCGGCTGGGCCGGCCTTCGTGCTGCTGACGGTCAGCTGCGTGATGGCCCTCGACGAGCTCATCCGCCGGATCGGGAAGCTGCGGCATTGGACGCGGCCGGTGGCCTGGTTAGGCCCCGCCTTCGCCATCGCCGCCGTGGCGCCGCTGTGCCTCGTGACGATCACCAGCATCGCCGGGAGCGCGGACGACACACGGAACCGCTTCGATGCCCTGCCTGCGGCCATGGCCCAGGCGGGCGTGCCGCTGGACGGTGCGGGTCCGGTCATCACCGACAACCCGATCTGGCTGGCCGAATCCGCCCGAATCCCGACCCTCGCCCTGCCCGAGGAGTCGCCGCAGGCCGTCCTGGACCTGGCCCATCGCTTCGGGGCGAAGCTCCTCGTCGTCCTCGGCGACGGCGGCAGGGAGTGGCCCGGGATACTCACACAAGGCGGAACCGCCGCGCGATGCTTCCAGGAGGTCCCGCTGACCGACTATTGGGGCGTCGGGCCGGGCGAGATTCCGCCTCCGGCATCGATTCACATCTTCCGGATCGTCTGCCCATGAGAGATGGCGGCCCGTATACTCCGAACGGTATGGACGCTGCACGAGGCGCCTCAGAATCGCGCGACTCGCGCTTCGACGAGCTCTACGCCGAAGCGAAGTCGACGCTGGGCTACGGGGCGAACAATCTCCGCTCCGTCACCGAGAGATACCGCGAGGCCTACCACGACGTTCTGGGGCGCTGGCACCGCCTCCGCGATGAACTCGAGGTCGCCGACCGCGCCCCGCGCTCTCAGGCCAACGTGGTAGATCCGGCCGCGGCCGCCGAGGCCGGCGCCGAAGACGCCCGCCAGCGAGCCCTGCGGGCCGAGGTCGAACGGCTGACGGCCGATCTGGGTCGCCACCAGCAGGAGCTCTCGAAACTCGAGCTGTCGGTTCGAAGCATGGAGAACGCCTGGCTCTTCCTGGAGCGCGGCGACTCGAGCCTGCTGGCCGACGTCGCCGGCGATGGTCTTGCCACGGACATGCAGATGCGCATCGTCCAGGCCCAGGAAGCCGAACGCTCGCGGCTGGCCCAGGAGGTCCACGACGGACCGGCTCAGGCTCTCTCCAACGCCATCTTCCAGGTCGAGTACATCGAGCGCGTTCTCGGCGAGGACGTGCGCATGGCCGCCAGCGAGTTGCGCTTCCTACGCGAGCTCCTGCGCCGCGAGCTGGGTGAAGTCCGAACCTTCATAAGCCAGCTGCGGCCGCCGCTGCTCGACGAGCTGGGCCTGGACGGCTCGATCATGGACGCCGTCGAGAGCATGGCCGCCCTCACCGGCGCGCCCGTCCAGACCGAGCTGAAGGCTCCGGGCGACGGGCTCAACCCGACCCAGCAGACCGCGGTCCTGCGTATCGTCCAGGAAGCGTTGCAGAACGTTCGCAAACACGCCAGCGCAAGCCATACCGTCGTCTCGACGCATCTCGAATCGTCGAGTTGGATGCTCGAGGTGTCGGACGATGGACGCGGCTTCGATGTCGGCGCCGTCGCCGCCCGAGGTCGGCGTAACTTCGGTCTTCAGTTCATGCGGGAACGGGCCGAGCTAATCGGCGCGCAGTTCGAGGTCCAGTCCCGTCCGGGCGGCGGAACGGTCGTCAGGTTGTCGATTCCAGTGGGAGAGGAGAGCGCATGAGTTCGATGGAATACGGCGGGCCCGAACGGCGCCGGCCAGGACAACCTGCCAGGAATGGGGAGAAGACGACGATCCTCCTGGTGGACGACCACGCCCTCTTCCGTGTAGGGATGCGGAACATCCTCGAGAAGGAGCCCGGGTTCGAGATCGTCGGCGAGGCGGACGACACGCGCAGCGCCTTCGATCTTTCCGTCCAGCTCTCACCCGACATCATCCTGATGGATCTATCTCTGCCCGCCCCCGGCGGAATCGAGACGACCCAGCGGATCAAGCGCGAACTGCCGTCGGCGGGGATCATCGTCCTGGCAGTCAACGAGGACGAGGACGCACTGTTCGATGCCATCAAGGCCGGCGCGGCCGCGTTCATTCTCAAGGACGTCGCCCCGGACGATCTGGTCGCCATCATCCGCCGCGTCGCCGGCGGCGAGTACTTGATCAACGACAAGGTCTTTGCGAAGCCCGCGGTAGCCAGCCGCGTCCTCAAGGAGTTCCGCGAGCTGGCCATCTACGGCCAGGAAGCGGCCCCGATCTTCGCTCCTCTCTCGCCGCGCGAGGTCGAGATCCTCGACAACATCGCCCAGGGCATGACCAACAAGCAGGTTGCCTACGCCCTGTCGATCAGCGAGCAGACCGTCAAGAACCACATGTCCAGCATCCTGCGCAAGCTCAGCGTGAACGACCGTACTCAGGCCGTCGTCTACGCCATGCGCCAGGGCTGGATCCGTATGCCCGAGGACTGAGCCACCCGTGGCCATCGAACCACTACCGCTCCCACTACTCGAAATAGCGGAGCGGGCCAGGCGCGAGGTCGACCTCCTGACCAGGGAGATCGGCGAGATCGAACTGCTCGTCAATCAGGCCCGTACCGAGGCCAACCGGCACGAGCAGAAGCGAGCCCAGGCGGCGGAGCAGCACAGGCCGGCGGGCAAGGGATCCGAGGACGGCGAGGAGGAGGGCGACCAGCTCGTCGCCCTGACCAAGCGCTCCGCGATCATGGAGGCGCAGGTCGACGTCCTCGAAGGCAAGCTCAAGATCCTGACCAGGTTCAAGGAGAGCCTGCGCCGCTACAGTGCCGAACTCGATCGCGCCTCCATGGGTGGCGCCGTTCCGCAGCACACCGCCGACAAGCTCGACACGAGCACGCCGCTTCCACCGGCCGTCTCGCGCCTGGTGCTTGCCGCGCAGGAGGACCTGCGGCGGGAGATCGCGCGGGCAATGCACGACGGCCCGGCCCAGAGCCTGACGAACATCGTCCTCCAAGCCCAGATCGTGGAGCGACTGCTGGACCGCGACCCGACCCTGGCCAAGACCGAGATCGGGCAGCTCATCGGCATGGTTCAGCACACTCTCGACGCCACGAAGACGTTCATCTTCGACGTCCGGCCGATGGTCCTCGACGATCTCGGCCTGGTGCCCACGCTTCGGAGAGTGGCCCGCGATCGCGGCCGGCGCTCGCAGGTCCCGATCGAGTTCGAGTCGTACGGCTCGGATCGCCGGCTGCCGATGGACGTCGAGAGCGCCCTGTTCCGGATCATCGACGAGACGGTCACCGGCTTCCTGGCCTGCCATCCTGATCGGGTCGCGATCAGATTCGAGTGGGCGGCGGACAAGACCGAAGCCCGAATCTCGGCCAGGCGCGAGGATGCGGAGACGATCGAGGAGCCCGAGGTGGACGAGTCGCTGCCGCCCGATAAGCGCGGCAAGACGGCCGAGCGCGAGATACCCGAGGCGCTCAAGGCGATGATCGACGAAACGCGCGCGGCCAAGGTCGAGCGGGCGGGGCGTGCCAATCAGCCCCTCACCCTGCCGGCCAACACCTGGCGAGAGATCCAGCAACGCTCCGACACCATCGGCGTCACCGCCGAGCTCGTCGACGAAGGCCGGGAGGTCATCCTGGTCCTGCCGGCGAATTGAAGTCACGCCAGACGGCGGCTGCCACGATGGCCCCCTCAACCGGCACGCACAAACCGGGCCCAAGTTGCGGAGCGTCGCGCCGCGGCTCGGGCGGCCAGGGAGTCGTGGAGTACAGCCTGATCCTGGCCATCATGGCCATCGCGTGCATCGTCTCGCTGTTCTTCTTCCGCGACCAGCTGTCGACCTTGCTGAGCCTGATTGCCTCCGCCGTTTGAGGCCCGGACCGGTGCGCGCGAGCGCCACAAACGCCGGCCGGACGAGGAGTGGAGCGCAGCAAACGACGGGACCCGGCAGTCCCATTACCATCTTGCTAGTGGCGTTCCTAGCTCCCGGCGCCCAGAATAACCGCCATCCTCTCATCAGAGGGCGCTCTCATCAGGAGGTCTCTCATGATCATCCGGTCCGAAAAGGGCCAGGGCCTTGCGGAATATGCCCTGATCCTCGCACTCATCGCCATCGCGGCTGTCCTGGCCCTGCTCTTCCTGAGCGGCGCCATCACCAGCATCCTCAGCTTGATCGGCAAGAGCCTGTAGCCGACAATCTGCGACAAAGAAACGGGCCGCGCCCAGTGCGCGGCCCGTTTTTGTTGCCCGGCGCAAAGACACTATTAGGCTTTCTTACCCCACCGGAACCGAGAATCCTTCCTACGGGAAGTAGCCCATTGGTATAGTCGTAGTTAGGTTGGCCGCAAGGCTACCGTGGTGCCACCTGTCACATGCCCTCGGGAGTACGTCGTGAAGCGGTCGAATCGCCTGATCATCCTGCTTGGTCTCCTCATCGCCATCGCCGCTGCCTTTGCGTCGGCGGCGTATATGTCGAGCGGCGGAGGTGGTGGCACTGCCAACGTCGAGGCGTCACCAACGGCGACGCCGGAACCGACGGTCGTCGTCGTCGCCGCGGCGAAGGCGATCCCGGCCGGCACCGTGATCACGGCAGACATGCTCAAGACCACGAAGATGGGGCTATCCGAGCGGAGCGCTCTGGGCGGAGAAACCTTTAGCAGCGTCGATCAGGTCGCGGGCAAGATCGCCGGCGCCGACATCGCCGCGGATCAGGTCATCGTCGGCAGCGAGGACTTGCTGAGCCCGGGCTCCATCCTGGACGGCAAGAGCATCGCCGACACCATCGGCAAGGGCATGGTCGCGATCTCGATGGAGATCGACCAGACGAACGGCGTTGGGACGATCATCGTGCCGGGCGACCACGTTGACATCATTCTGACCACGTGGGTCGACCAGATCAGCGTCACCCTCAAGAGCGCATCGGGCCAGTCCGAGACCTTCCCGGGTGGATCGCAAGTTACCTCCAAGCTGGTGATCCAGGATCGCCGCATCCTGGCGACGCTTCTGCCGCCGGTCGCCACGGCCAATGCGACGGCTGCGCCGGCCCCCGCCGGATCGGCCGCTGCCGAGACGCCCGCGCCTTCCAGCGCCACCGTTCAGCTGAACGGGCGGCACATGATCGCGATCATCGAAGTGACGCCGGACGAGGCCGAGCTCATCCGCTGGGCCCAGCGCGCCGAGAAGAACGACCCGCAGAGCTATATCGACATGGCCTTCGTTCTCCGATCGGACAAGGACGAGGGGGCGTCGCCGGATACCGTTATCAAAACCGATGGCGTGACTTTCCGAACGCTCGTCGAAAAGTACAAGGTGCTCCCGCCGGACCCGACTTGGACCCTCCCCGAGGAGATACGAGTCAAGATTCAGTGGTAGACCGCTTCGCCGGAACTCGGCGAAGGCAACTAGGAGGGGCCGAGCCAATCGGCCCCTCTGGCACTCTGGAAGCGATTTGATCGATGGCTGACCGGATCCAAGTCCTCATCGTCGATGACATCCCGGAAACGCGCGACCACCTCGCGAAGCTTCTGGGGTTTGAGCCCGACATCCAGGTTGTGGGAACGGCCTCATCGGGTGCCGATGCGATCGAGCAGGCAACCAAGATCCAGCCCGACGTCATCCTGATGGACATCAACATGCCCGACATGGATGGCATCGCGGCCACCGAGCGCCTTTCTTCGCAGGTCCCAGCCGCGGCCGTCGTGATGATGTCCGTCCAGGGCGAGGCCGACTACTTGCGTCGCTCGATGCTGGCCGGGGCCCGCGAGTTCCTGGTCAAGCCCTTCAGCAGCGACGAGCTGACTGCCTCGATCCGCCAGGTCCACGCGCGGGAGAAGGAGAAGGCGGGCCGGGCCGTCGTCGCGCAGGCGATCCGCGTCCAGGACCCCACCGAAGAGGGTCAGGTCGTGGCCGTCTTCAGCCCGAAGGGTGGCGTGGGCCGGACCACGATTGCCGTCAACCTGGCGGTGGCCGCCGCGTCGGAATTGGGCAAGAAGGTCACCCTGGTCGACGCGTCGTTCCAGTTCGGCGATGTCGCCGTTCTTTTAAACCTCAATCCCAAAGACAAGTCGATGGCCGAGCTCGTACCACAGCTTGAGGAGGGCCACGACCCGGACTCGGTCGACGCGTTCACGCTGACGCATTCGTCCGGGATCCACGTCCTGCTGGCTCCGCCCTCACCGGAGATGGCCGAACTCATCACTCCCGCCGGCGTCAAGCACGTCATCGAGATCCTCCGCGCCCACAGCGAGTTGGTGGTCATCGATTGCGCAGCGTGGTTCAACGACACGCTGCTGGGTATCCTGGATCTCGCCGATGTGGTGCTGACGGTGCTGACGCTGGAGATCACGAGTATCAAGAACATACGGCTCTTCCTGGAGGTCGCCGAACAACTCGGCTATTCGCACAAGATCCGCCTCGTCCTCAACCGCGCCGACACGACCCTGGGAATCAGGGTTGCCGACGTCGAGCATTCGATCGGCCGGAAGGTCGACCATACGATCGTCAGCGACGGGCGGGCCGTGGTGTACGCCCTCAACCGAGGCATCCCGTTCGTTCTGAGCAACCGAGAGAGTCAGGTATCCCAGGATGTTCTACGTCTAGCAACTTCAATCGTCGGAAACCGAGAATCTCGTGACGAGGAGGCCCACAAGGTGCCTCAGAAGGCAAAATCACTATTCGCGTGGAGATAGTTTCCCAAGGCGTTCGGCACAACCGAACGCTCGGGGCCAGCAAGGGGTGTAGGCGATGTCCCTCCTGAAGCGAATCGAGAGTGCGCGACCGGGCGTGGCGCCCGGCGCTCCGGGCGGTTCCCCATCCGCGCCCTCCGGCCCCCCGGGATCCTCTCCGGGCCAACCCGCGGGCCGCCTCCTCAGCCAGTCTCCAGTACGGGAGTCGCTGCGCGAGGTCAAGTTCCGAATCCAGTCTCGTGTGATCCAGGATCTGGACCCGAAGCTCGATCTGGCCAATCAGGTCGAGGTCCGGCGCCAGATCGAGGAGATCTTCGGCCGTGTCATCGACGAGGAGGGCCTGGCCCTCACTCGTGCCGAACGCGTCCGAATGCTCGAGCAGATAACCGACGAGATCATCGGCCTCGGCCCAATGGAGCCGCTGCTGCGCGACGAGACCGTCACTGAAATCATGGTCAACGGGCCTCGCCAGGTATACATCGAGCGGAGCGGCAAGCTGGAGCTGACCAACGTCGTCTTCCAGAACGACGATCACGTCATGCGGATCATCGACCGGATCATCGCCCCGATCGGACGCCGCATCGACGAGTCGAGCCCAATGGTCGACGCCCGCCTGACGGACGGCTCCCGCGTCAACGCAATCATCCCGCCCCTCTCGCTGATCGGGCCGGTCATCACCATCCGCAAGTTCTCGGCCTCGCCGTTCACGGTGGACGACCTGATCCGTTTCGGCACCGCGACTCCCGAGATGTTCGACTTCCTGCGCGCCTGCGTCGAAGCAAGGCTGAACATCTTTGTGTCCGGCGGTACCGGTTCGGGCAAGACCACGACCCTCAACGTGCTGTCGTCGTTCATCCCCAACGACGAGCGCATCATCACCGTCGAGGACGCCGCGGAGCTCCAGCTGCGGCAGGAGCACGTTGTCACGCTCGAATCGCGGCCGTCCAACATCGAAGGCAAGGGCGCTATCCCGATCCGAGAGCTCGTCCGCAACTGCCTCCGCATGCGGCCCGACCGCATCATCGTCGGCGAGTGCCGAGGCGGCGAGGCCCTGGATATGCTCCAGGCCATGAACACCGGCCACGACGGCTCGATGTCGACCGGCCACGCCAACAGTCCACGCGACATGCTCGCGCGCCTGGAGACGATGGTCCTCATGGCCGGCGTCGATCTGCCGCTGCGAGCGATCCGCGAGCAGGTTTCATCGGCCGTGGACCTCATCGTCCACCAGAGTCGCATGAAGGACGGCACTCGTCGCATCGAGTTCATCACCGAAGTCCAGGGCATGGAGGGCGACATCGTCGTCATGCAGGACGTGTTCCTGTTCGAGCAAACCGGCATTGCCGACGGCAAGATCCAGGGTCGACTCAAGGCCACGGGCATTCGACCAAAGTTCGTCGAGAAGTTCGAGGTCATGGGCATTCACCTGCCCCGCGGCCTCTTCGGCTTCGCGTACTAGCCAGGCGGGAGAGGCATCATGATTGGGCTCTTCATCGCCGGCCTGGTCTTCACCGGGATCATGCTGGTCTTCGTCGGTCTAGCCGGTAGCGGCCGGGGTGCCGGGATGAGCGCCCGACTCGAACGCTACGCGGCCGGGAAGCCGGAGGCCACCGCCGCGTCAGCGTCGGGGCAGGGGTCTTCCGGACTGAGCGACATACTGGCGCAGAGCGTCGCTCTGGCGCGCCTCAACCGGGTCGTCGAGCAGCGTGACTTCGGCGCCAACCTGGCCCGGGACATCGCGCGAGCGGACCTGAAGCTCAAGCCCGGCGAGTTCATGGCCATCTGGGCCGGGTCGGTGATAGGCGTACCGTTCCTCTTCTTGATGTTGAGCGTCGTGCTGGCCCCTCTCGGAACGCCGCTCGCCCTGGTAATCGGTGGGGTCTTCGGGTTCTTCCTGCCCCGGTTCTGGCTCGGCCAGCGTCGAGCAGGTCGATTGAACGCTTTCAACAAGCAACTGCCCGATACGATCACCCTTATCGCCAACGCGCTGCGCGCCGGTTCGTCGTTCCTCCAGGCTATCGAGATGGTCGTCCGCGAATCGTCCCCGCCGGTGACGGTCGAGTTCGGGCGAGTCTTGCGCGAAGTGAACCTTGGGCTCGCCTTCGACGTGGCCCTCGACAACATGGTTCGTCGCGTCCGTTCGGACGATCTCGAGCTCATGGCGACGGCCATTACGATCCAGCACCAGGTCGGCGGCAATCTCGCCGAGATCCTCGATTCGATTGCCTACACGATCCGGGAACGCGTCCGCATCAAGGGCGAGATCAGGACGCTCACCGCCCAGGGGAGGATGTCCGGCTACGTGGTCGCCGGCATGCCCGTCATTCTCATGGGCCTTCTGTTCGTCCTGGCTCCCGGGTTCATGCAGCCGTTGTTCGAGAACCCTCCGGGCATCATGGGCCTGCCGGCGGGCGTGATCGTTCTTGCCATCGGCGGCTTCTTCATGTTCATCGGTTTCATGGCCATCCGGCGCATCGTCGCCATCGAGGTCTGAGATGTTCCCCCTCATCATTGCCGCTTGCATCGGCGGCGGCATCCTGCTGGTCTTCCTCGGGCTGGCGTCCAGTTCGCCCGTCGATCCGGTCCAGGCACGACTCACTCAGCTGGGCTCGTTCCAGGCCCGAAACCTCGAGGAACTCGAGCTCCAGCAGCCGTTCGCGGAACGCACCCTCCGACCCCTCATCGCGAGGTTGTCGCGGATGGGCAACCGACTCACCAGTGCGTCTTCGACAGGCGTCGCGGAGAAGCGTCTGGCCATGGCCGGCAACCCCGGCGACCTGAAACTGACCGACTGGATGGGCGTCAAGATGCTCGTGGGCATCTCCCTGGGACTGCTCATGTTCCTGGTCTTCGGTGTGCTGTCGGGCGGCTTCTTCCAGGGCATCCTGTTCGGCCTGGTCGGCATCGGTGTCGGCTACCTCGTCCCGGAGTTCTGGCTGGGGAATCGCATCAAGGGCCGCCAGAAGCTGATCCTGAAGATGATCCCGGACACCCTCGACCTGCTTACGATCTCGGTTCGGGCCGGTCTGGGCTTCGACGCCGCGCTGGCGAAGGTAGTCGAGAAGCTGCCCGGCCCGCTGACCGATGAGTTCCGTCGCGCCCTGGCGGAGGTTCGGGTCGGCAAAGCCCGACGAGATGCCCTGCGGGATATGGTCCCGCGGACCAACGTGCAACCGCTGTCCAACTTCATCGGCGCCATCATCCAGGCCGAGACGTTGGGCGTCTCGATCTCGAAGGTGCTGCAGGTCCAGTCCGAGCAACTCCGGATCGAGCGCCGCCAGCGCGCCGAGGAGATGGCCGCCAAGGCGCCAATCAAGATGCTGTTCCCGCTCGTTGGCTGTATCTTCCCGGCGCTGTTCATCGTCATCCTCGGCCCGGCCATCATCTCGATCGTCAAGACGCTCGGGTCCGGGGCTCTCCCGAGTAGATGAGACCGCGGCTGATTGCGCGCAACTTCAGCCGGGGAACGACTCTCGCCGAGCGACTCGAGAACGGCGCCTCCTTCTGGGCCAAGTTCATGGGCCTGATGGGGCGCCGCTCGCTGCCCCCCGGCGATGGGTTGTGGCTACCCGGCGAGAACGGCATCCACATGTTGTTCATGAGGTTCCCCATTGACGTCGTCTTCGTGTCGCCTGCGGACAACGGTTCGGCCGGCCGGCGACGAGTCCTCTCGGTCCGTCCAGCGGTGCCGCCCTGGCGTGGCGTCGTATGGCGAGTCGGCGGCGCCCGGGGAGTGCTGGAGCTGCCCGTCGGCACGATCGAATCCACCGGCACGGCCGTCGGCGACGAGATCGCGATCGAGCCGGCGTAGCCGGGCAGTCCGGATCTTCTGCATAAGCGGGCGATACGCCGGCGATAAGCGGGGCTCGCTAGGCTCGGCGGATGGCTTTGCGAGGGCTTTCCGGGGTGGCCGCATCCTGTCTCGACGTGGCGCTGCCGCCGGCCTGTGCCGGCTGCTCGACCGAGGGCGTCAGTCTTTGCCCCGCCTGCAGTCGCGCCCTGGCCGTCCGGCTCGAGCTGCCGGCGGGCATCCCAATCGGATTGCCGTCGGTGGTGCCTGCGACACTGGCCCAACTGGAGTGGTGCGCACCGTTCTCCGGGCCGGTCAGGGCGGCCTTGCACGGACTCAAGTACGCGGGCGAGCGGCGGCTCACGGAACCGCTGGCGTCGGCCGTGGCGGCGCGCTGGCGGGCGGCGGGAGCGGGTGGGGAGATGCTCGTTCCGGTTCCGGTCCACGCCGAACGGGCCAGACGGCGCGGTTACGACCAGGCGATCCTCCTGGCGGCGGAAGCGGGGCGCTTGCTGGAGCTGCCGTGTCTGCGGGCATTGGAGCGGAGTCGGAACACGCCTCCTCAGTTCGACCTGGGACGCCGAGCCCGGCGAGCCAATGTGGCCGGCGCCTTCGCACTCGCCGGGGCGGTCGACGCCGCGCGGATCAGAGGCAGGTGGATCGTGCTGGTGGACGACGTGGTCACGACCGGATCGACGCTGGTGGCATGCGCCGAAGCGCTATACGACGCGGGCGCTCTGGCGGTCTCCGCCGTGACGGTCGCCCGCGAGCGCTGAGCGAAGCCTTCCCGGCCGGCCCGGCCGCCGGCGTCCCGGTCCGCGATCGGCAACGGGCTCGGTCGGTCGCCCGGGTCGGCTCCTATACTTGCCGCGTGGCAGCGGCTCATCCAGATGTGTGTTGCGGAGGTCTGCCGTGAGGACGATCGTCAAGGGCAAGAACATCGATGTCCCGGAGGCCGTGCGGGAGTACGCCGAGCGCAAGATGCGCCGGCTCGAGAGACTGCTGGACGAGCGATCCGACGCCCTCATCGAGCTGTCGAGCGAGCAGCACCACAACACGGCAGACTCCCAGATCGCCGAGGCGACGCTCACCGTCGACGGTCAGGTCCTGCGCAGCCACGCCTCCGGGCCCACGTTCCAGGCAAGCCTTGACATCGTCATCGATCGGATCGAGCGCCAGGCCGTGGACGCCCGAGAGAAGCCGCGCGCCAAAGTCAGACCGGAAGAGGCACGGGCACGCGCTTTCGGGGTCGAGGAGCCCGAGAGCCTGGCGGAGTCGGAGGCGCCCGGTTCGCGCATCGTCAAGACCAAGCGATTCGCGATCGAGCCGATGTTCGAGGAGGATGCACTGCAGCGGATGGAGGAGCTCGGCCACCTCTTCTTCATCTTCGTGAACGCCGAGTCGGAGAAGTTGTGCGTGCTGTACAAGCGCCACGGCGGCGACTACGGTCTGATCGAGCCTGTGATCGGGGGCGACTACACGCCGCATCGCGGCGACCATCGCGGCGGTTGATCGCGATCGAGGGCCGGTCCGAGACGCCGGAGGGGTTGTAGCCAATTGACTGTCGACCGCGCCAGAGCCGAGGAAGATGAGCTCGTGGTTGTCGCCCCGGTGCGGGCGGCGAGGGTGCGACTGCCCGGAGGACGGCGCGCCGGCGCGCACCTGCCCATGGGCCTCGGCCTGGTCCGAGCCGTCGAGCGAGCCGACGAGATCGGAGCTTCGGCGCTGCAGATCTTCAGCGACAATCCAACGTCCTGGCGCCGCCGGGCCGAGACGCCGCGCGAGGTCGAGGCGTTTCGGCGCCGGCTGATCGAGCTGGACGTTGGACCCGTGGCCATCCACGCGCCCTACCTGATAAATCTGGCCGGGCCGGACGAAGAGCTGTTCGGCAAGTCGGTGGAGCTGACGCGTCACGAGTTGGCCCATGCTCGCGAATACGGGGCGTCATTCGTGAACGTCCACGTTGGATCGCATCGCGGTGCCGGCCTCGAGGCCGGCATTCGGCGGCTCGTGGATGGGTTGGAGCGTGTCACCGACGGACTGCCCGATGACGGAGCCGACCCCAATTCGCCGCTGCTGGTACTCGAAAACTCGTCGGGCGGCGGTTTCGCGATCGGCGCCACGATCGAGGAGCTCGCAATGGTCCTCGACGCGGCGGAGGCGCGAGGTTTGGGCGGCCGGCTCGCCATCTGCCTGGACGCCGCCCATCTCTGGGGGGCGGGCTATGACGTCGCGAGCCCGGACGTGGTCGACGACGTGCTGGCTCTATTCGATCGCCTGATAGGTTTGCGGCGGCTGGCCATGGTCCACCTCAACGATTCCGAATCAGCCCGGGGCTCCCGGCACGACCGCCACGCGCATCTCGGCGAAGGGCAGATCGGCCGCGACGGCCTGGCGCGCCTGCTCTGCCACCCGGGCCTCGACCACGTGGCGTTCTATCTGGAGACGCCGCGGATGGAAGACGGCTACGACGCCATCAACGTCGCCAGACTCGGCGACCTGGCGGCCGGGCGTCCGCTGACCGAGGGATTGCCGTGAGCACGAGCGCCACGAGGGCGCCGGGCGCCTACCGGATAGCCCTGAACCGCCTCAGGGAGTCACTGGGGGCGTCGGGGCGTGAATTGGCCTGCCTTGGGTCAATCCTCGTCCTGGCGGCCGTCCTGAGGCTCGTCAGCCTGCCGGTCCGCGGTGGCTGGGACTCGGACCAGGGAACCGAGATGCTCGCCTTGCGCTCGGCCCTGGCAAGCGGTCACCTGCCGACCTTCGGACCGGAGGCCATCAGCGTCGCCAGCTCGTTCCATCACGGCGCGCTGTACTACGACCTGCTGCTGCCGGCAGCCTGGCTGGGAGGCGGCGACCCGACGTGGGTTGTTGGGGAGATCGCCCTGCTGAGCCTCATCGTCGTCCCGATCGTGTGGTGGATCGCCAGAAGCATCGCCGGACCCGCTGCCGGCTTGACCGCGGCCCTGCTGGCGGCCGCGTCGGCCAGTCTCATCGGCTATGCCACCTTCATCTGGAACCCCACGCTGGTTGAGCCCGGCGCGGCCGTCGCCTTCCTGGGCGCGTGGCAGGCGCTGCGAGCCCACCGGCCGGCCTGGTGGCTGGTATCGGCGGTCGGAGCCACGGTGGCCGTGCAGGCGCACATAGCCGCCGCGGTCATCGTCCTGCCGCTCGCGCTGGCGTTCGGGCTGGACCTGTGGCGCGGGCCCGCCTCCAGACGCGTCCGAATCTGCGCCTGGGGCCTGGCCGGCGTCGGCCTGTTCATGGCCTCTTATGCGCCGGTCATCGTCTCCGAGTTGGGCCACGACTTCCCCGAGGCGCGTGGCATGCTGGCTTACTTCCGCGATCCCAACTCCACTGGATCGATCGACCCGGGGTTGCGGCTCTTGTTCGCCACGATTCGGATTCTGGCCTGGCCGCTGACACGCTGGCCCATGGTCGACCGCCAGACGGCATCCCCCGTCGCGTTCGCCACGGCCGCGGCGATCATCATCGCGCTGGTCTGGCGTCTGGGCGTCGCGGGCAAGCGATCGGCCGGACCGGCCGACGCCGGCTCGGGAGGCTTGGTTGCCTTAGACGCAGTCTCCGCTCCGGCCGTCTCTGCTCCGGCGCTCGAGGGTTTCGGAGTACGGCTCATCATCGCCTGGCTGCTGCTGATCATCCTGGCCCTCGGTATTGGTCTCCACGCCGTCTCAGAGGTACAGGTCCAGGAGCTACCCACCGAGCAGTACCACGTCGTCGCCGATCCGCTGGTCTTCGTAGCAGTGGGCCTGATCGTCGCCGGCCTGTGGCGACCCCTGTCCCGGAGCATGGGGACCGTTGTGCGGCGGATGGTGGCAGTCGTTGCCATCGCTGCGCTGCTGGCCTGGAACGTCGGCCACTGGCCTCCCCTCACGGCGCCGGATGGTGGCTGGCCGGCCGCTCAGGCGGCGGCAACGAGGTTGGAGCGGGACGCCGGAAGCTCGCCGATGGCACTCGTTCCCCTTTTCGAGAGCAAGGGCGACGACGCTTACCTCTACCCGTTGGTTCGTGACGGCTTCACGCCAGTTACCCCGGAGAACGCCTCGACGGTGGTCCTGCTGTGCGACTCGTACTGGCTGGAGGGGTGCGGCGGGACGGCTGAGGCCAGGTGGGTGGCCGCCAACGCCACCGGTCGCGGCCTGGTTCTCGTCGAATCGTTCACGGCCGCTCCCTATCGAATCCTGACGGTCTATCGGCGAGCGCCATGACAGACGGCCGCAACCCCACTACCGCCGCGCCGCCTGAGCCGATCGACGGGACGGCCGCTCGAGCCCGGCCGGAACCGAGTCGACGGCACCTTCTCGTGGCCAGGGCGAGGCGTCTGGCCGATCGTTCCTTCGGCCGGCTGGGAGTCCCGGCGCGGGAATGGGCATGCGTGATCCCGATCCTGCTGCTTGCCGGCCTGGACAGGTTCATCAACCTGCCGGCGCGCGGAATGTGGGACAGTGATCAGGGCTACGAGATGGGAGCGATCTGGAACCTGGCCCAGACGCGGCAGCTGGCGACCTTCGGCTCACCCGCATTCAGCCTCGGCGGCACATTCCACCACGGTGCGTTGTTCTACAACCTCATGATTCCGGCCGCATGGCTGGGCAACGGCGACCCGATGGCCGTAGTCACGGCGATCGCGCTCTTCGGCTTACTCGTCGTGCCGTTGGTGTGGTGGACCGCCAGATCGATCGGCGGCACCTCGGCGGGGCTTGCCGCGGCGCTCCTGGCAGCGGTTTCGCCGAGCCTCATCGACTACTCGACCTACCTGTGCAATCAGGTGCTTCTGGAGCCCGGCGTGGCGCTGGCCTGCTTCGGCGCGTGGCAGGCCTGGATCACCCGCCGGCCGCGCTGGTGGCTGGTCGCGGCTGCGGGCACCGCGCTGGCCTCTCAAGCGCACATGACCGGCCTGGCCCTCGTCTTCCCAATGGGCCTCTTCTTCCTGTTGGCTCTGTGGCGGTCTCCCGCGCCCGAGCGACGGCGACTGCTTGCCTGGGGGCTCGCGGGCGCGGCCCTGTTCGTGCTGACGTGGATGCTCTGGATCGTCTCCGAGCTGACGCACAACTTCGCAGAGACTCGCGCGATTCTGGCCTTCAACCAGGACAGCCCTCCGGCCGCCGACCCGGTCACTCGACTCTTCTTCAGTGCTATCCGGATACTGGCCTGGCCGATGGCCCACTGGCCGCTGACCGATTTCAAACCGGGGTTCCCTGCCGCGCTGGCAGTCGCGATCGGCGTGATCGTCGGCCTTGTCTGGCGGATCGTCGGAACCGTGACCGCCGCTGGGGCTCGGGGTGTTCCGGACGACGCGGCTCGCGCCGCCGCCGCCGGCGAGGCCCGCCGCATATCCCGACGCGAGCGCGATGGGCTCCTCTTCGTCGGCGGATCGCTGCTGCTGCTGACGGTCATCCTTGGCCTCGGCATCAAGGAGATCTCGCAGGTCTCCAACCTCAACCAGGAGCAGTACCACGCCGTCGCCGATGTCTTCGTGATTCTCGCCGCCGGCCTCATTGTCGGAGGTATGTGGCGAGCCGCTCCGTGGCCCGGCCGGAAGTGGTCGGGTAAGGTCCTGGCATCTCTCGCGTTGTCGGCACTGGTAGTCATCGGCGTGAGCCACTGGCAGCCTCTGACCGCCCCGGACGGCGGCTGGCCGGCCGCTCAGGCCGCCGCGACTCGCCTCGCGGCCGACGTGGAGGGTAAGGACCTGGCGCTCATTCCGATGCCCGATTTCTATCCGCCGGACGCCTATGGCTACCCGCTGAAACTGGAAGGCTTCACGATCGTGGCGCCGGCGGATGCCCAAACGCTCATATTCGTGTGCTACCCGGAGTGGGCCAAGGTCTGCGGCGATCAGGTGGAGGCGGACTGGCTGAACGCCAATCTACCGGGCAGGAACTACACGCTGGTTGAGCGGTTCGATCCCGCCCCGGAACGATCCCTCTCGGTCTACCGGCGCGCGCCGTGACCGGCGGCGGCTGATCAGTCCGCGTCTCGACCGGGCCGAGCCCGCGGCGGCATCTGCCGCGCCATCGGGTGAACCGCGCGACTCGCAACAGCGGCGGAGATCAACGTCGGGTTGCGCCGGTCGTCGAGGATCCGGCGCGGCTCCATGCCGCGGTCTTCCGAGCGCATACCCGCGTAGCCTCGGCCGAAGCGGCGCATGCGAACGGCCAGGTAGTACTCCATGACTTGCCTGACCTGCGGCTCGGACAGCACCTCGTCGGCGCGCAGGGCATACTCCACGCGAGCCGTGGGGTTCGCGGTGCCGGCCGCGACGACGCCCAGATACTGGGGCGCCTCGGCGTCATCGCGGATCTCGCGCAGGCCGCGGGCCAACTTCGTGGCGGTGCCGAGCGACGGCATGCGGTCGCCGCGGATCAGCCGGGAGATCGTCGAGTGGTCGACGCCGGACTGCTGCGCCAGCTGGCGCTGCGACATCTTCTTGGCCTTCAGTTGCGCCCTCAGCCACTCGTTGAAGGCTCGTGTGTTCTGGCCGGTCATACGCCCGCTCGGCTCCCCGGTACGGTGCAGTCTGCCCCGATACTGGAACTATCGGAACGATCCACCAAAGCGTGAATGACCAATTGGTACCTCACGCGTAACGACTACCGGCGACCGCCGAAAGGTACCCGCAAGGTTGCCCGGTGCCGTTCTCGATCGCGTCGCGGAGTCGTACCGGATTGGGCGAGCGGCTCGAGCGGTTGGCTCAGCCGGTTCGGGCCGCGTCGCGGCCGATTTCCTCGACCTTCATCCCACCGGCGCGAGGCTTAGACGAGATCACGTACGCGATCGAGCCGAGAAGAACGATCGAGAAGACGCTGATGGCCCGGTCGATGAGGATGATGGCGGCGGCATGGGGTTTGCTCGCGTTGAAGACGCCCATGAGGACGCCGATCATGCCGACCTCAACCAGCCCGAGCCCGCCCGGCGTGAACGGCACGGCCGTCAGAAGCGATCCGATCAGCGCAACGAACATCGCGCCTGAGAAGCCGAGGTCGACGTCGGGGAAGCCGAGAGCGCGAACGACGAAGTACAGCCGAAGTGCCTCCGTCATCCAGATCACGCACGTCAGCACACCCAGCAGCGGCAGCCCCTTCAGGCCCACCGACCCGAACACTCCCTCTTCGAAGCGCTCGTAGAAGTCGACGACACGGCGCGGCAAAGGCAGCAGCGTCATGACCCTGCGCCCGAAGCTGCGCATGACCACAAGGGCCACGATCAGCAGGACGACCACGATTACGCCCAGGGCGAATATCGCCTGGACCGATCCGGGCAGGGAATTGAGGCTCCCACGGAACCTCACGTAGCCCGCAAGCACGCCGAGGCCGGCGATGGCGATCAGGTCCAGGATCCGTTCCATGAAGACCGTGCCCAGGGTCTTCGTGGCCGAGACAGGACTGTTGAGCTTCAGCAGGTAGGCCCGGTACAGGTCGCCCAGCTTGGCCGGCACGATGCAGTTGACCAGCCACGACAGGAACAGAATCTCGGTGCCATCCTTGACGCGCACCTTGTATCCCGCCCCCTTGAGCAGCTTCGTCCAGCGCCAGCCTCGAAGCGGGAAGCCGGCGTAGTAGATCAAGAACGCCAGCAGAACCAGAAACAGGTTCGCGTGCGCGATGTCCTCCGGAACCTGCTGCATGTCATCCCGGTTCAGGTACACCGCGACGACGATGATCACGAGAGGGACCGCGATCGACAGGAGGGTTCGAGGCTGGCGGAGTCGCTTGATGAGCGACATCTGCTCCGGCGGCGGAACCTCGATCGCGGCGTCCGGATTAACCAGCGCTTCGGCCTCCTGGCCGAGCGGGTCACCGATGGAGAGGTGGCGATGCTCCTGCGGTTCGGTCAAGTCGGTTCCCCCGCGCTAGCGGACGGACGGCGCCGTCCATTGCCGCGCATTGATTGGATGAGTTTGGCAACCGGCGTCCATGCCCGAACGTAGTAGGTGGCACGGTGGGGATGGATGTCGAGGCCGGCCAGCGCCGCCAGCAAGCCGGCCGGCGTGCCCGGATCGCCCGGAACCACGTTGTACGAGACGCCGACTTCCATGACTGTGTGGGAGTCCGATGCGCAAAGCCCCGGCAGCTTGTGGTCCCGGGCGAAGACGGCTGCCTGCTCGTTCGCCGAGCCACCGACCACTCGGGCGTTGTAAGCCTCTACCCAATCGACCAAGCCTGCGATCTCGGTCGGGTCCGCACCGCTCTTGCGACCGTAGCCGCGGAGGCGGTCGAATGGGTGAGGGACGCCGACCAGGCCGCCCTGCTCGCGGACCGCCGCGATCGTCTCGATGGCGGATAGGCCGGGCGGTACGAGCTTCTCGATGAAGACGGCCACCAGATCGCCGTCGGCCGTCTTGATCTCCTCGCCGATGATGACCGTCAGCTCGTGCGGGGCCGCGTCACGAGCTCGAAGCGCTCCGTCGATGCGGTCGTGGTCCGTGACGGCAAGGTGAGTCAGGCCCCGAGCCGCGGCGGCGCGTACGACGGCCCCCGGACTCGCGGTCGAGTCGAAGCTGGCGCTGGTGTGGCAGTGCAGGTCGATGAAGGCACGGTTGGCACCCTCGGCCGATCCTTCGGGCGAAGGGAGCATCAGAGCTGGGTGCCGAGATACTTCTTGAAGAAGTCGAAATGCTCCAGGGCGATTCCGGTTCCGAGAGCGACGCAATGCATCGAGTTGTCGGCCACGTGGCACGGCACGCCCGTGACCTGGGTGAGGAGCTTGTCGATGTTCCGGAGCAGCGATCCGCCGCCGGACATGACCATGCCCTTGTCGATGATGTCGCTCGACAGCTCGGGCGGGGTCTGCTCCAGGACGAGGCGGACTGCGCCGATGATCTGCTGCAGCGGCGGCTCCATGGCCTCCATGACTTCCGAGCTTGTCATGGGGATGGTGCGCGGCAGACCGGCGATCAGATCGCGGCCGCGGACGTCCATCGTCAGTTCGCGCTCCAGCGGCAGGGCCGTGCCGATCTGGATCTTGACCTCTTCGGCGGTGCGGTCGCCGATCATGAGGTTGTACTTCTTGCGAACGTAGGAGGCGATGGCTTCGTCGACCTTGTTGCCGCCGACGCGCAGGCTCGTCGAAACCACGATCGAGCCCAAGGAGATGACGGCGATCTCGCTCGTGCCGCCGCCGATGTCGATGATCATCGAGCCCGACGGTCCACTGATCGGGACGTTGGCGCCGATCGCGGCCGCCATCGGCTCCTCGATCAGGTACGCCTCCGATGCTCCGGCCTTGAGGGCCGCGTCACGAACCGCGCGCTTCTCCACGCTGGTCACGCCCGCCGGGACGCTGATCATGACCTCCGGCTTGCCCCACCCGAAGCGCCGACCCTGCTGGACCCGATGGATGAAATGATCCAGGAGAGCCTCGGTGATGACGTAGTCGGCGATGACGCCGTCTCGCATCGGCCGAATGGCCTGGATGTTACCGGGCGTGCGGCCGATCATCTCGCGAGCCTCTTCGCCGACCGCCACGATGTGGTTCTGGTCGTCGACTGCGACTACGGAGGGCTCCTGCATCACGATGCCTTGACCCTTGACGTAGACGATGATGTTGGCCGTGCCCAGGTCGATACCGATCTTCATACCTGTGGCTAGATCCCTTCAGCAAGTCGTTCGATCCTGGCGCCGAGTTCCAGGAATTTCGCGTCGATCTTCTCATAGCCGCGGTGTACGTGGTGTGCGCCACCGATCGTAGTCACGCCGTCCGCGGCAAGGGCAGCAAGGATAAGCGAAGCGCCGGCCCTCAAATCGCCGATTTCCACCTCGGCTCCGTGGAGCTTCGAGGGGCCGTCGATGATGGCGTGGTGGTGGTCCGGGATCTCCACTTTGGCGCCCATTCGGCGCAGCTCACCAAGCCACTCGAGGCGGTCTTCGAAGACTGATTCGTGAACGTGGCTGATGCCCGCCGCTTGAGTCAGCAGCACGCAGGTCGGCGGCTGCAGGTCGGTGGCGAGCCCGGGGTATGGCTGCGTTTCGATGTCGAGGCCCCGCAGCGGCTTGATGTCCGCCGATGTGGCATCCACCTCGATCGTGTCGGCGCCACAGCTCAGCGAGACGCCCATCTCCGACATCACATCCAGGAAGGCTCCGAGGTGGTTGCACGGCGCCCCTTTCAGGGTGATGCGGCCGTGTGTGACGCCGGCGGCGGCGATGAAGGTGCCGGCCTCGATCCGATCGGGCACGACCGAGTGCTCCGCGCCGCGAACCCGGCGGCGGCCCTCGATCTCGATCCTATTGGGCGCGGTCCGCTCCACCTGCGCACCCATCTTCTGCAGGAACTCGATGAGATCGTCGACCTCGGGCTCCTGTGCGGCCGGCTCGATGACCGTGTGGCCGTCGGCGAGGACCGCGGCCAGCATCGCGTTTTCGGTGCCCATGACCGTGATCTGCGGGAAGTTGACATGCCCGCCTCGCAACCGGCCCGGGGCCTTGGCGAAGTAGTAGCCGTTGCGGTACTCGATCTCGGCGCCGAGGGCACGCATGGCGTCGACGTGCAGGTTGACAGGTCGGCGCCCGATCCGGTCGCCGCCGGGGTTGCTGATGATGACGCGTCCGAAGCGAGTCAGGAGCGGGCCCAGCAGGATGAAGCTGGCGCGCATCTTGGCCGCCGCCTCGAGCGGCACGAAGAGCCAGTCCACGTCGCCCGACGCGACCTCGTAGACATTGGGGGCGGGGTGGTCCACGGTCACGCCGATATCCCTCAGGACCTCGGTCAGAACGCGCACATCCTCGATCTCGGGCACGTTGGTGAAGCGACAGCGCTCGCCGGTCAGGGTGGCGGCGGCCATCAGCTTGAGAGCGGCGTTCTTGGCGCCGCTGATGGAGACAGAGCCTTCGAGGCGGCGACCGCCCTCGATGCGCAGGATCTCGCGGCCGACCTGCTCCGGCTTGAACTCCCAGTGGAAGGGTCTCGCGTCGGCCATCCGCTACTCGCCCGGCGGCTCTTCGTGGCGCCGCGGCCCCACGTGGCGAGGCGCTTCGTGTTCACCCCGTGCGGCGGTGCGCGGCCCGCGTTCGGCGAGGCGGATCCGAATTAGCGCTCGCTGGAGAGCGGCTCTGGCGCTGGCCAGATCCGCCGGCTCGACGAACCCGCCTTCGAGCACGCGCTCGGCTTCGCGTCGGGCCCGCTCGGCTCGCTCGAGGTCGATCTCCGATGCCAGGTCGGCCGTCTCGGCCAGAACCACGACCCGATCAGGTCGCACCTGGAGGAAGCCGCCGAAGATGGCGAATTCCTGCTCCTGGCCACCGCGCTTGAGGCGCAGTACACCCTCGCCCAGTAGCGAGATCAACGGAGCGTGGTGGGGCAGGATCCCCATCTCGCCCTCACTGCCGGGAACGATGACCTCGTCGACGTCGCCCTCAAAGGCTCGTCGTTCCGGAGTCACGATCTCGAGGTGCAATGGCATCAGTGATGTGCCTCGTATCGCGTGTCGCCGGCCGCCGTGCGCGCTGGCTCCGCGCTAAAGCGGTGGCTGAGCGCTGCGCCAGCGCGCCCGCCGTCCGTCGCCACGCGGTTCCTGTTCATTTTCTCACCACGCGGCCCCGCGGCGGGCCTATGGGGCGGCGTGGGAGTGTAGATAAGTTGAAGGAGTGCCCGCAACGCCGAGTGCCGGCGCCCGGAGAGAGGCGACTCTGACGCAAAGCCAAAGCCTCGTGCAGCGAGGCTCGGCGTCGCCGAAAGAAGGGCGGCGGCGGTCGTCGCCACGCGAGAGTCGGTCACTTCGCCAGCTTGGCCGCGTTGGCACGCACGTCTTCCAGGGTACCGGCCAGGAAGAAGGCCTGCTCGGGGAGGTCGTCGACCTTGCCCTCCAGGATCTCCTTGAACGAGGCGACGGTGTCGCGGATCGGGACGTACGCGCCGGGCCGGCCGGTGAAGACTTCGGCCACGTGGAACGGCTGGCTGTTGAAGATCTGCAGGCGCCGCGCGCGAGCGACGGTCGACTTGTCCTCTTCTGACAGCTCGTCGATGCCCAGGATGGAGATGATGTCCTGCAGGTCGCGGTAGCGCTGCAGGACTCGCTGGACCTCGCGAGCGGTGTCGTAGTGCTCCTGGCCGACGATGTTGGGGTCCAGCACGCGAGAAGTGGAGGTCAGTGGATCGACCGCCGGGTAGATGCCCAGCTCGGCGATAGCGCGCTCGAGGCGGATCGTCGAGTCGAGGTGACCGAAGGTGGTCGCCGGGGCCGGGTCGGTGTAGTCGTCCGCCGGGACGTAGACGGCCTGGAGCGAGGTGATCGAGCCCTTCTTGGTCGAGGTGATCCGCTCCTGCAAGGCCGCCATCTCGGTCGCCAGGTTTGGCTGGTAGCCGACCGCCGATGGCATTCGGCCGAGCAGCGCGGAAACCTCGGAGCCGGCCTGGGTGAAGCGGAAGATGTTGTCGATGAAGAGGAGGACGTCGCGGCCCTCCTCGTCGCGGAAATACTCGGCCATCGTCAGGCCGGTCAGGCCGACGCGAAGGCGGGCGCCCGGCGGCTCGTTCATCTGGCCGAAGACGAAGGCCGTTTTGGCGAGGACCCCCGACTCGGTCATCTCGTGGATCAGGTCGTTGCCCTCGCGCGAACGCTCGCCGATGCCGCTGAAGACCGAGACGCCTTCGTGCTCCTGGGCCACGTTGTAGATGAGTTCCTGGATGACGACCGTCTTGCCGACGCCGGCGCCGCCGAAGACGCCGATCTTGCCGCCCTTGGCGAACGGGCATACGAGGTCGATGACCTTGATGCCGGTCTCGAAGATCTCGGTCTCGGTCGTCTGCTGGTCGAAGGCCGGAGCCGGCCGATGGATCGGCAGGCGCTCGCTCGCGCCGACCGGGCCCTTCTCGTCGATCGTCTCGCCGAGGACGTTGAAGACGCGCCCCAGCGTCACCTGGCCGACCGGAACGGTGATCGGGCTGCCCGTGTCGACCGCCTCGACGCCTCGCGCCAGGCCGTCCGTGGTGGTCATGGCGACGCTGCGGATCCAGTTGTTGCCCAGGTGCTGCTGAACCTCGCAGATGATCTTCACGCCGTCGCCTCGACTAACCTCGACGGCGTTGTAGATCCCCGGCAGCCTGCCGGCCGGGAACTCGATGTCGACGACCGCGCCGGTGATCTGGATCACACGGCCGGTGGCCGGGCCGGTTGCGGTTGGGGCGGCGGTCGCCATCGTCTTGTCGGTGCCTCCTGGATTGGGTCGCCTCGCGTCTAGCGCGCCTGCGCGCCGGACGCGATCTCGATCAGTTCGCTTGTGATTTGGGCCTGGCGAGCTTTGTTGTAGCTCAAGGTGAGGTTGTCGATCAGCTCGTCCGCGTTTTCGGTCGCGTTCTTCATGGCCACCATCTGGCTCGAGAAGAAGCTGGCCGTGCTTTCGAGGGCGGTCTGGTAGAGCCGGGTGCCGAGATACCGCGGCAGCAGCTCGTCGAGGACCTTCTCCGGCTCGGGCTCGAAGATGAACTGCGAGCCGGGAATTCCGCGCGTCTCCTGCGTCGGCGTGATGGGCAGGAGCTGGACCATGTCGGCCCTCTGGACCAGGGTAGACACGAATCGGGTGTAGACGATGTCGACCTGACTGTACGTGCCGCAGACGTATTCGTCGGAGATGAGCCTGGATAGCGGCAGGATATCGTCGAACGAAGGCCGATCGCCGAAACCGGCGAAGTGAGCCACGATCGGAACCCGGGCCCGGCGCATCGCGTCGCGACCCTTGCGGCCGACACTCACAACCTCAAGTTCGCCGGCGTGCTCGACGATCTCCTTGGATGCGAACCGGATGGCGTTGCTGTTCAGCGGCCCGGCCAGGCCGCGATCGCTGGTGACGAGCACTATCAGCCGCTTGCCCCCCTCGCGCCGGCTCAGCAGCGGGTGCTCGTCGCCGCCGAGAACCGCCGCCAGGTCGGCCAGGATTTCGTCGAGCAGCTCCGAGTAGGGCCGCGCGGCGAGGGTCGATTCCTGGGCGCGTCGCAGCTTGGACGCTGCCACAAACTGCATCGCCCGGGTGATCTGGCGGATGTTCCTCGACGCTGTTATGCGCCTTCGGATGTCTCGCTGGCTGGGCACGGTCTCCCGATCGCCTTCCTACGCCAGGAAGCTTTGGCGGAACTCGACCGCGGCAGCTTCCAGGGCCGCTGCCGTATCGTCGTCGAGAACTTTGGTGGTTGCCAGCTTCTGCATCACAGCAGTCTGCTGGGTGTCGAGGTAGCGGGTGAACCCGGCTTCGAACTCCTTGACTCGCGGAGTCGGGATGTCGTCGAGGAGACCCTTTGTCGCGATGTAGAGAATCGCCACCTGCCGCTCCAGTGGAACCGGCTGGTACTGCGGCTGCTTGATCACTTCGGAGAGCTTCTCGCCGCGGGTCAGCTGATCGCGCGTGGCCTTGTCGAGGTCCGACGCGAACTGGGCGAAGGCGGCGAGGGAGCGGTACTGGGCCAGATCCAGCTTCAGCGGCGCGGCCACTTTCTTCATGGCCTTGGTCTGGGCGTCGGACCCGACTCGCGACACGGAGATGCCGATGTTGAGGGCGGGGCGCTGGCCGGCGTTGAAGAGGTCGGTTTCGAGGAAGATCTGGCCGTCCGTGATCGAAATGACGTTGGTTGGGATGTAGGCCGAGATGTCGCCGGCCTGGGTCTCGATCAGCGGGAGAGCGGTCAGCGAGCCGCCGCCGTTGGCGTCGCTCATGCGCGCCGCTCGCTCGAGCAGCCGGCTGTGGAGGTAGAAAACGTCGCCCGGATAGGCCTCGCGACCGGGCGGGCGGCGAAGCAGGAGGCTCATCTCGCGATAGGCCCAGGCGTGCTTGGAGAGGTCGTCGTATACGCACAGCGCGTCCTTGACCAGCTGCCCGCCGATCGTCACGCCGTTCTCCATGATTTCCTCGCCCATGGCGCAGCCGGCATAGGGGGCCAGGAACTGGAGGGCAGCCGAGTCCTCGGCGCCTGCGCAGACGACGATCGTGTGCTCCATCGCCCCGTGCTGCTCGAGGACGGCCACGACTTTGGCGACCGTCGAGAGCTTCTGGCCGATGGCCACGTAGATGCAGACCAGGCCCTTGCCCTTCTGGTTGATGATGGTGTCGATGGCCAGGGCGCTCTTGCCGGTCTGGCGGTCGCCGATGATCAGCTCGCGCTGTCCGCGGCCGATCGGGATGAGGGCGTCGATGGCCTTGATGCCCGTCTGGACAGGCGTGTCCACCCTCTGGCGGGTGATGACGCCGGGGGCGATACGCTCGACCGGGCGGGTCGAGGCGGCGGCGATGGGGCCTTTGTCGTCGAGCGGTCGACCGAGCGGATCCACAACGCGGCCCAGCAGGCCGGCGCCGACCGGCACTTCCGCGACGCGGCCGGTTGTCTTGACCGTGTCGCCTTCCTTGATATGCGTCGGGTCGCCGAGGATGACCGCACCGACGGTCTCTTCCTCCAGGTTGAGGGCCATGCCCATGACGCCGTCGGGGAACTCGAGCAGCTCCGAGGAGAGCGCGCCGGCGAGGCCGTAGATCTGGGCGATGCCGTCGCCGACCTGGACCACGGTTCCGACGCTGCTGGACTCCGGGTCCGTGTCGAAGTGCTCGATGGTGTTCTTGATGATGCTGACGATCTCGTCTGAGCGAATGGCCATACTTTCTCCGTTCGGCCCGTGGGCCCCGGGTGTCGAACCGATCTCGGCCCGACGTCCGCGTCCTTAGCTCGCTAGCTCGTTCCTTGGACCAGCTCGCCGCGGAGCCGCGCGAGGCGGCCCTTGACGCTGGCATCGATCAAAGTGTCGCCGATCCGGATGGTCAGCCCTCCCAGGAGGGTTGGATCGGTGGCTGCGGTGACTTGCGCTTTCGCGCCGGCGAGCTGCTCCACGCGGGTCCTGACCTGCGCCAGCTGCGGGTCCGACAGCGGCGCGGGTGTCGTGACGGTTGCCGCGACGATGCCGCGAGAGTCCCGGACCAGGGCATCGTACTCGGCACTCACCTCGGGCAGGACGGAGAAGCGGCCACGCTTCGCGAGGAGCAGGGCCAGGTTTCGCGCCCCGGGTGAGACGAGTGCCCCGAGCGAGCTTTCCAGCGCGGCCCGCCGGTGTACGAACGGAACGGCCGGGCTGTCGACGGCCCGGGCGACTCGCTCGTCGCCGGCCAGCCCGGCAAGAAGGACCAGGTCCCGGCTCCAGGCGTCGATCGTGCCGTCGCGCAGGGCCAACTCGAAGGCCGCCTCCGCGTAACGCCGACCGGCTCCGGTGAGTGGCATCAGTTCTTCCGACCCTCCGGGCCGCGAGCCGCGAGGAATTCCTCGACGAGGCGGCGCTGGCGGGCATCGGTCATCGACTCACCCACGACGACGCCGGCGGCGGCGAGGGCTAGATCGGCGACCTGCGCCCGCAGATCGGCCAGGGCGCGGTCACGTTCCGCGGCGATGTCGGCCGTGGCTTGGTCGCGCAGCCGGGCTAGCTCCTCTCGAGTGGCGGCGATATCGGCTTCACGCAGATCCGAGGCGGCCTTCTGAGCGGCGGCGATCAGCGCCTGCGACTCACGTCGGGCGTCGGCCATCACCTGGTCGCGATCGGCCGCGGCTCCGTCCCGGTCCTTGCGGGCCTGGTCGGCGTCGGCGAGTCCGGCAACGATCTTGGCTTTGCGCTCGGCCATGATGTTCGCAAGTGGCGCGAAGGCAAAGACCCAGATCAGGGCAAGGAAGATGAGGAAGCTGCCGCTCGAGATGATGACCCAGAAGAAGTTGATAGACACGGTGCGCGCTACCTAGCGTTACTTGAGGAAAAGCGCCAGCAGGCCGACGACGATGGCAAGAACGCCGAGCCCTTCGGCAAAGCCGGCGAGGATGATCGCCAGACCGCGGATCTGGCCGGCCGCGTCGGGGTTGCGACCGATCGCGTTGCTGGACATGCCGGCCAGGATGCCTATGCCGATGCCGGGCCCGATGACGCCAAGGGCCGCCAGGCCCGCTCCGATGTGCTCCACCATTAGTAGAACCTCCTGCGCTCCGACCTCTTCGGCCGGGATCGTGTGGTTGGCGGTCAGGCCGCCTCGGGCATTGGCTGGTCGGTGCCTTCGAGCACCGTGTTGCCTTCCGCGAAGTCACCGCCATGCACCGGCTTGTGGTCCTCGGATTCGTGGCCCTCGATGGCGATCATGATGAACATGAGGGTGAGGACCGAGAAGATGAGGGCCTGAATCAGATTTAGCAGCGCCTCCAGGCCGACGAGTGCGACCGGGATCACCGCAAGAGTGAGCGCCGAAATCACCGCCAGCGCGACTTCGCCGCCGTAGATGTTGCCGAAGAGTCGCATGGAGAGCGTGATCGGCTTGACGAATTCCAGGAAGAGCTCGATGAACCCGACGTACATGGCCAGGATGCCCGCGCCGATGCCGTGGCGGAACTCCCCGATCGGGAAGAACTTGCCGAGGTAGCCGCGAACGCCGAGCCGGCGGAACCCCTCGCCCTGGAAGATCACGAATGAAGTGAGTGCCAGGCCGATGGTCACGTTGACGTCGCTGGTGGGCGCCCGCAGTTGGTCGATCTTTCCGATCGGCGGGATCAGGCCGCTCCAGTTGGAGAACAGGATGAAGATGAAGAAGCCAGCGAAGATCGGGTAGTAGCGCCTGGCTTTCTCACCGCCGATCCCAACCGCGAAGTCCGATCCGAATTCATACGCCCACTCGACGATGTTCTGGAGCCGATTCGGGACCAGCTTCATGCGGCGCGTGGCGGCAAACGCCAGCAGCAGGATGAAGGCCATCACGATCCACATCGTCAGGATCGTGGAACTGATGCTGGGGTGGAAGTAGACCATCGGCTCGCCGGCCGGAGCGGTTGACGGCTGCAGATCGAAGACGATCGCCGGTGGTGGAAACTCGATGGCACTCTGGATGAAGCAGGAGGGGAACCCACACGGGTCGCCGGGCTTGCCGTCCTTGGGGAACGGCGGCACCAGCATGACCGCCAGGATGTCGAGCACGACCACGGCCACGGCAAGCAGGAGGAGGAGCCGAACGGGCGAAAGGCGGCCGCGCTTCGCCGCCGGCGCGTTCTGCCGGGCGGGGCTCTGTTCAGTTTCGATCTTCTCGGGCATTGGGCCCGGGTCGGTCGTCACGGTCACTCCACTTGGAGGAGGCCCAGAGGTGCCTCGCTATCGTCGATCGTCGTCGTCCAGCTTCGCGAGAAACCCGGCCATCACGCGCCAGCAGCCATAGGCGCCGCTGCCGCCGCCGACCGCGAAGCCGACCAGGACGAAGACCGGGTTCGTCCCCAGGCGCTGGTCCAGCCAGTACCCGGCAAGGATGCCCGCCAGCACGGTGAAGAGCAGGATGAGGCCGATTTCCGAGAAGAGCGCGAAGTAGGCAGTCGCCTTCCCGAGGTCGTTCATCCTTCTCCCTGGCAGGGCGCCGTGAGTTTAGCAGTCGACTCTCCGAATCGCTCAACCCCCCGATCGAGCCGCCCGTTGGAGCCGCTTCCGGGTCGATCGGGCCTCGTCGTCCGGACCGGGGTCGCGGGTCAGCCGGCCGACGAATCGCCGTCCCCATTCCCGTAGGTGCTCGCCTCGAGACTCTCCTCGATGGCGGCCGCTCCACCGCCGAGGCGCTCGATTACGAAGAGCACAAGCCCGAACAGCACGACCAGACCCAGGAACGCGTACAGCTGGCCCGTCCCGGAGAGACCGAGCGACATGATCGCCAGGACGAGGCACACGCCGTATATGACCAGCACGGTGTCCCGATGCGAGAGGCCGAGGTCCAGCAGGCGGTGGTGGATGTGGCCCCGATCCGGCGCGAAGGGCGACCGGCCGGCGGCGATGCGCCGGATGACGGTCCACAGGGTGTCGATGATCGGCACGCCCAGGACGAGCAAGGCGACGGCGATCTTGCCGGCCCCGAGAATCGACAGCACGGCCAGGGTGTAGCCGACGAACATAATCCCGCTGGTCCCGCTGAAGATCTTCGCCGGATGGAAGTTCCAGCGCAAGAACCCGGCCAGCGCCCCGGCAAGGATGAAGCAGTAGAGAGCCACGTACGGTTCTATGGTGTTCGTGCCGACGCCCAGGCTGATCACGCCCAGAGTGAGCGCCGCGATCAACGCGATGCCCGACGACAGCCCATCCAGGCCGTCGATGAAGTTCATGCTGTTGATCATTCCGACGATCCAGATGAAGGTGACCACGGCCGCGAGCGCATCGTCGAGTTGGAAGGTGCCGTTGCTTGCGTAGGGCACGTTCAGGAGGGTGACCACCATCCCCAGGGCTACGGCCAGGCCCGCCAGGGCGAACTGGCCGAGGAACTGCCATCGGGCCCGGAGCTGGTATTTGTCGTCCAGGAAGCCGATGCCCAGCGCCAGCGCGGCCCCTCCGAGGAGCGCCGCGACTTGCCGCAACCCCACCTTCGACTCGTCCACGAAATGGAGTCCCGCTATCTGGTTCAGGGCCAGCATTAGCGCAGACACGGAGATGAAGGCGAAGCCGATGGCAATGCCGCCACCTCGGGCAACGATCCGCTTGTGGACGCGGCGAGCTTCCGGCCGGTCCACCACGCCGAGTCTCGTGGCATAGCGGCGCACGATCGGCGTCACCAGCAGCGTCACGATTGCGGCAAGGACGAATCCGGCGATCAGGCCCGGCAGGGCCTCCACGGCCTCGTCGGACAGCAGGTTCATCGGCGCGATTCGGACGCCAGGGCGCCGCTCCGGCTCGCGCCCGCCGTCCGGGGCTCTACGCGTCCTGCTCGCGGCAGACTGCCCGTTCTTCAGTCCTCCGGGAGGCCCGGAACGGGGAAGCGGGCGCAGATGTCGTGGACCAGCGCGGCGAGCTTGGCTTGCTCGGACGGGTCGTCGCGGGTGACGATGGCCGAGACGATTATCTCGCCCAGCTGGCGCATCTCAGGCTCGCGGAAGCCGCGGCTCGTCGTGGCGGGCGTTCCCACTCGAATGCCGGAGCCGGTCGTGATCGGGTTCCTATCGAACGGAATCGAGTTCCGGTTGACGGTGATTCCGATCTCGTCGAGGAGGTGCTCGGCTTCCTTGCCGTTCACTCCAAGGGGCGTCACGTCGACCAGCATGAGGTGGTTGTCCGTACCACCGGAGACGAGACGGGCGCCCTTCTCCGTCAGCGTCGCCGCGAGCAACCTGGCGTTGGCGATCGTGTGGCGCTGATCATCGCGGTACTCATCCGTGGCGGCGAGCTTGAGGGCCACGGCCTTGGCGGCGATGACGTGCATCAGCGGGCCACCCTGGACGCCGGGGAAGACGCTCCTGTCGACGGCCTTGCCCAGGTCCTCGCGGCAGAAGATCAGGCCGCCGCGCGGTCCACGCAGGGTCTTGTGTGTCGTGGTGGTGACGATGTCGGCATGTCCGAATGGGCTCGGGTGGAGGCCGGCCGCGACGAGTCCGGCGATATGGGCCATGTCGACCATCAGGAGGGCGTCGTTGGCGTGAGCGATCTTGCCAAAGCGCTCGAAGTCGATCGTGCGCGGATAGGCGCTCGCGCCGGCCACGATGAGCTTGGGCTTGACCTCGGCCGCCAGCTTCTCGAGGGCGTCGTAGTCGATCTGCTCTGTCTCCGGATCGACGCCGTATGCATGGACCTCGAACCACTTGCCGCTGAAGTTGGCCGGCGAGCCGTGGGTCAGGTGGCCGCCGTGGGAGAGATTCATGCCCAGGATCCGGTCGCCGATGTTCAGGACGCTGAGGTAGGCGGCCATGTTGGCCTGGGCGCCCGAGTGGGGCTGGACATTGACGTGCTCGGCGCCGGGGAACAGGTCGAGGGCGCGCTGCTGGGCCAGTCTCTCGGCAACGTCCACGAACTCGCAACCGCCGTAGTGGCGCTTGCCCGGAAGACCCTCGGCGTACTTGTTGGTCAGCGGCGAACCCTGGGCCTCCATGACCGCGGCGAAGGTGTAGTTCTCGCTGGCGATCATCTCGATCTTCCAGCGCTGGCGATCGGTCTCGCCGCGAATGGCCGCCCACAGCTCGGGGTCGACATCGGCCAGCCGGGCCCAGGCGATCCCCTCTCGACGCGCGATCGTCATGGTCGCTCCTTCTCCACCCCGGGGCAGTTTGGCTCGTTGCCGTCGGCGATTCCGCGCCGTCGCGACGACGCGTCGTCCAGTCGCGCTCGTCGCGGCGACGCTTCGTCCCGGGTCGAGCCTATTGTCGCCGATCGGAGGTAGCCGCGTCCGCGTCCGACCGACGTCCAACAGACGTCCATATGTAGTCAATCTGCCGCATGACACTTACCTACCTGTCCCACCAGGTAGGTCGGTCTGGGGCTAGATTTGGTGTTGGAGTCCTGCCTCGTGCAGCGCCTTGGCCAGGTCCGCCGAGCCGACGGCGCCGGCGCGGAGTACCCGCGGCCGATCGCCTGAGCAGTCGACGACGGTCGACGGGACGCCGCCGCGTGCCGGTCCACCGTCGAGGACGAGGTCGATCCGCTCGCCCAGCTGCGCAAGAACCTCATCCGCGGTGCGGGCATCGGGCTGTCCGGATAGATTGGCCGACGTGACCGGCAACGGACCGAGGGCGCGGGCGATGGCGCGGGGGCACTCGTGATCCGGCACCCGCAGGCCGATCGTCAACGCGCTGGCGGTCAGCACGGACGGTAGAGCCGCTCCGGGGGCCTGGGCCAGCACGAGGGTCAACCCGCCGGGCCAGAAGCGATCGGCCAGGACGTGGGCCTCCGGTGAGAGAACGCCGACGGAGGCCGCCTGCTCCACGTCGGCCACCAGGAGAACGATCGCCCGATCGAACGGGCGCTCCTTGGCGGCGAAGAGCCGCGGCAGCCCATCTGGCTCGTCGAGGGCGACGCCGACGCCGTAGACCGTGTCGGTCGGCATCGCTACGAGGCCGCCTGCCCGCAGGGCCTCGATCGCAGCAGCCCGCCCGGCGGCGTCGTCGGGGAGCAGCCGCGCTCGCGTTGGCCCGCGACCGCCGTGCGTCATCGCCGCTCCATGTGCGCTGATGGGTCCCGAGCCGCCAGCAGGTCAGAGCCCAAGGTGGCGTTCACGTTGCGCAAACTCCCGCAGGTACTCCTCGAAATCGGGCGCCTCGAGGTCGTTGAAGTACCTGTGGTCGAAGATGAGTTCCGCATAGCCTGACTGGAGGGGCGCGAAGTTGCTGAGGCGATTCTGACCTCCGGTTCTTATCACCAGATCCAGCGGTCGGTCGATCCAGAGCTGCTCGACCTTGGGCGCCCCCGTGGCGGGTTGGCGGGCCGCGATCTCATCCCACGGGTCGTAGCCCACCAGGAGGTAGAGGTGCCGCCCGGCGTGTTGCGCGGTCGCGGCGACGAGATCCTGCAGAGACGCGGCGTATTCGTCGGGCAGCAGGGTTGAAAGTCCAGCGTGCGTGACGCGGGCGTCGTACAGCTCGACGACTTGGGGCAAGACCTCGCGGACCATAGCCGTCTCCGCCTGAAAGACCGCAGCGAGTTCCGATGGGCTGCGGCCGAGGTTCTGTCGGCTGAGGCAGTAAAGGCTTACCGATTGGACGCCCCGCGCGAACATGAGCTCCGCGAACTCCGCCCGCTTTCTGATGCTGACGTCATAGGCTTGGGCATTCGTCGCGTCCCGAGCCCGCGCCCAGCGCCGCGTCCCGTCCGGTATCAGCCCCACGTGTCGAGGCAGATCGGCCTCGGTCATTGATCACCTTTCCCAGAGAATCACCAAACCGCGGGACGGCCCCGCGGGTTCGAAGGCCCGGCGGATCGGGGGCTCGAGGGCTCGTTTACCTCGGAGCAACCAGCCCGGCCGCCAGGTAGACATTGGTAACGTAGTTCTTGACGCCTTTCAGCCCGGCTTGATCGCTTCCGGCCGACCACACCTGCATGGCATAGGCATGGAGATCCGCCACCACGTCTCGGTCGTGGATGTAGAACCCGAAGTAGTCCCGATCCTCGCCCGGCTTCGCGACCTGTCGCGGAAAGGCCAGGATCGCGTCCGATCGATCGTAGAGAGCGATTCGGATGGGTCCGTGCTCGTAGTACTTGACCTTGGCTCCCAGGCCTGTCCATGTCGCCGCGTGCCGGTCCGTTGTCTTCTCATAGAAGACTACGACCTTGAAGTCGACGCCGTCTTTTCTTGCCTGTTCGACCGCGACTCTGAATTCGGGCAGCTTGATCCAGGCGCAGGTTCGGCCCATCCCGATGACCTCACTGTCCGCCAGACCCATCAGGACCGCGGTGCAGTTGATGACGGCCTCGCGGTTGTTGAGGAGGGTGAGGGAGCCCAGTCGAGTGCCGAGGCTCTTCGCCTGCCGGCGGATTGCACGCTTGTCGGTCACGCCGAACCTCTGTTCGAGTTGGATGTGAAGTGGTCGGGGTCTCTGCCGCGGCAGTCTAGAGGGTCGCACCGAGCGATGTCATCCGACTGCCCATCCTGGAGCTTGCGATAACTGCCTACCGCTATCGATGGCCGGAGATAGACTCTCGGGGATCGTCGCCCTCGGCACTAACCAACAAGGGGGTATTGGTGGTCGCTAAGAAGGCTGGGCCCACCGGCAAGCGGGCTCTTCGGTGGACATCCTGGCTGGCCGACGTCATCACAATCGTCCCAATCGTCCTGTCGGTTGCGGCGGCCGTGGCTTCGATTCTCGACGGCTGGGCTCCCGCCAGGGGCGGGTACATATTCGCTCTTGCGGCAATTGCGTTCGCCTGCGCCACGGGCGTGTTGTGGCTCGCCAGGCACCTCGCTTCGGCTCGCCGCACAATTCGGAGCCTTCAGGCCGCGCTACTCAGCCGCGACACCGACTTCACGGTCGCATGGGCCGCGATGGGTATCGATGACGATTCAGACACGGGCGCAAGCGAATGGCTTCCGGACCCGACCGACCCGCTTTCCTTCTGTTTGAATGCTGACGAGCTCGACAGATGCCTCGCGAACGCGTTGCCGATCGCGAAGGACTTGCTGACAAACGATGCGGTCCTCTCGCTCAAGGCGATCATCATCCGTCTTGAGATAGACGGGATGAGTCTTCCCGGGACGCCGTGGGTCGTCGTCTGGGCCAGCAGTGAGATTTGCCAGCAGGTCGCCCTGGTCGTCTTCAAGGGTTCTGTCTCGAACGTCGTTCCGCAGAAGTTCCGGTCCACCAATCCGGGCTACGAGCGGCCTCGAGCGCCGCTCAGGCCGTGGAAAGACGATCCGGATTTCCAGGAGCTGGTAAGAGAGTCATGGCTTCGCGCCCAGAAGAAGGGCGGCATGGTCCTGTTCCCGCTGCCCCGGGAACTCTCGGGTCCCGGAGGGCTCTGGCGGGTCCGCTGCGACCCCCCCAATGGCGACCCCCCGACGACCTACGGGCTCGACAAGGACGGCACGCTCACCGCCATGTAGCCCAACAGTCCCGGCTGCAGCGGCTTTCGTAGCTGACGTCCTATGGCCGGATCCTACGGCCTCGCGACCCTTGCTCCGGGCCCATCCCCGCCGAGGCCCGAGGACGCCAGCCATCCAACGCCACCTGCTCGATAATCTGGGCGACGCCCTCTTCGGCCACAGGCGGGGCGACGTAGCGGGCAACGGCTAGAACTCCCGCCGGAGCGCTCGGCATCGCCACGCCGTGTCCGACCTCCTGGATCATCTCGAGGTCGTTGTATCCGTCGCCGACCACCAGGCACTGTGCCAATTCCACGCCCAGCCGACGTGCGAGCCATCGAACGCCAACGGCCTTCGAAATGCCCGGCGCCATGAACTCGAGGAAGCGCGGGTGACTGAGGGTTACGTGGGCCTTGCCGGAGAAATGAGCCCGGCCTTCATCCTGCAGGTCAACTCCGTGGTCTTCGTTGCCAATCGCGACCACCTTCGTGACCCGACCGAGGGCACGGGCCGGAATGTCGGGCACAACCTGCAGCCGATTGCCCGAGAAAAGGCGGAACTCCTCGAGCCGTTCTTCACCTGAGCCGGCAATTATCCACTCGAGATAGTTGAAATGCACCGTGAGGTCCCTCTCGTAGCACCAGCTGACGATCTCGGAGGTGATCTCGGGACGGAGGGGGCGATGGAAGAGCAACTTGCCCACGCGCTTTGGGCCCGGGCCCGGCATCTCGCGAATGAGCGCGCCCTGCTGGGCCACGATCGGCCCGGTCAGGCCGAGAGCCTCGGCGAAGGGCACCGCGCTGGTCGCCATCCGGCCCGTCACGAGCGAGACGGCAATCCCGCGTCGAATGGCCTCGCCGATCGCCGCCTGAGTACGCTCGCCGATGACCAGGTCCGCGTCGACGAGCGTGCCGTCGATGTCGAGGGCGATGAGCCGGACCGGAAGTCGTGGTTCCGCCATCACTGCCCTCCAGAACGCGCGGTCGCGGCCGGCCCGGTGGTGGCCGGCCCGGTGCCGGCCGAGGAACGTTCCACGTGGGCCAGTCTCGGCCTGCCCGAAGCGTCGGCCTGGATATGGCAGCGCCACGGCGCGGGGAGGGCCGCGACGGCCGCCTCGACCGCGGGCCCCTGGTCGTAGCCGATCTCCAGGAGCGCGGTCCCGTCCGGCAGGAGCGCCGCCGGCAACTCGGCCAGGAGCCGCCGAACGAGGGCCAGCCCGTCGTCTCCGCCGTCGAGCGCGAGTCGCGGCTCGAACGAGGCGGCAACCGGAAGCGAATCGATGTCGCGCGTCGGGATATAGGGCAGGTTGGCGAGGATCAGGTCGAAGGGCGGTTCGGCCGCCGGCACAAGGTCGCCCGAGCGGAAGGTGATCACGTCGGCCACCGCATGCGCGACCGCATTCTCGCGAGCCAGGTCGAGCGCATCGTCCGAGGCGTCGACCGCGAGGATCGTCACCTCCGGCAGCATCCGCCTCTTGCGGAGCAGCGATGCCAGGGCGACCGCGATCGCCCCGGAGCCCGTGCCCACGTCGACGACGCGCACGCTCGGCGTGCCGGCCGGTCGCGGCGCGGAGGTCAGCCGCCACGCTACGTCACGCTCGGCCTCGGAGACCAGGAGCTCGGTCTCCGGCCGCGGGATCAGGGCTCGCCGATCGACCGCAAAGGCCAGGCCGTGGAACTCCTTGACGCCGCGGATGTAGGCGACGGGCTCCCCGGCCACGCGACGCCCGAGCGCTGTCTCGAACGCCGCGGCGGCGTCCGCCCCGACGGGGGCCTCCGGATGGGCCACGATCGCCGTTCGTTCGGCTCCGACGGCCCACCCGAGCAGCAGCTCGACGTCGAGCCTGGGGGTTTCCGACCCGGAAGCCCGGAGGCGCGCCGTGCCGTCCGTCAGAAGCTCGCCGATCGTCGCCACGCCTGCTTCGTCCGCTATCTCGAGTCGGAGCTCTCGCCCAGATCGGCCAGCAGCTGGGCCTGGTAGGCGTTGCTGAGGGCGTCGATCAGTTTGTCGATGTCGCCGTCCATGACGCCGGGCAGGTTGTGCAGGTCAAGCCCGATGCGGTGGTCGGTCACCCGGTCCTGCGGGAAGTTGTACGTCCGAACCTTTTCCGAGCGCTCACCCGAACCGACCATGCTTCGCCGCATCACCGATTCGGCCTCGGCGGCTATGGCTCGCTCGCGGTCGAGGAGCCGGCTGCGCAACACCGACATCGCCTTGGCCTTGTTCTTGATCTGGCTCTTCTCGTCCTGGATGGCGACTACGATCCCGGTCGGCTTGTGGGTGATCCGGACCGCAGAGTCGGTCGTGTTCACCGACTGGCCGCCGGGTCCGGTCGATCGGTAGACGTCGATTCGAAGGTCGTTCTCGTCGATGTGGATGTCGATCTCTTCGGCCTCGGGCATGACGACCACGGTCGCGGTCGAGGTATGGATCCGGCCGCTGGACTCGGTCACTGGAATGCGCTGGACCCGATGCACGCCCGCCTCAAACTTGAGGCGGCTGTAAGCGCCCCGAGCCGAGATCTGGACGATGGCCTCGCCGATGCCGCCGATGCCGTTCTCCTCGGCGTGCAGGATCTCGGCCGACATCCGGTGCCGCTCGGCGTAGCGGAGGTACATCCGGAGCAACTCGGACGCGAAGAGCTTGGCCTCGTCGCCGCCGGTGCCGGCGCGGATCTCGAGGATCACGTTCTTCTCGTCGTTGGGGTCTTTCGGCAGCAGGAGAACGCGCAGCACGTCGATCAACTCGGCCTGACGCGTCTCGAGGCGGCGCACTTCGTCCTGGGCCATGTCGTGCATTTCCTCGTCGCCCGAGTCGCGCATCTCGACGGCTTCGGCGATCTCCTTGCGGCCGGCGAGCAGCTCACGCCAGGCACTCACAACGGGCTCGAGCTGCGACAGCTCCTTGCCCAAGCGCTTGAGCGCGGCCGGATCCGAACCGGTCTCGGGTCGCGACAGCTCCTCGTTGAGGCCGTCGTACTGAGCCGCGATCTGGACGAGCTTGGCGTCGAGGTTGGAGTCCGTCGTCATCGGCCGACTCAGGCCGCGGTCGCGGCTGCGCCGCCGGCATCGCCACCGGCGTCCGGGTACATCGGTCGGCTGGCCAGGATGGAGCTGCCCGGCGGGACCTCGGCGCCGTCCGCGACCAGCGCCCGTTCCAGCGAAACGATGGCGACCTCGATCATGGCGTCGGTAGGCTGGCGAGTGGTGATGGCCTGGACCCAGATGCCGGGCGACCACAGCCACCGCACGAGGGCGTGGCGGCGATGCCGCGCGCCGAGCTGGAGCAACTCGTAGCTGACGGCCGCGATCACCGGGACCAGAACGACGCGCGAGGCGATGAGCCAGAGCGGCGGCAGCTTGCCGACAACGGCGAAGGCCAGGATCGAGACGATCAAAACCACGACCAGAAACTCGGTGCCGCAGCGTGGGTGGGCAGTGGGGTACTTGCGGGCGGCCTCGACGGTCAGCGGGTCGCCGGCCTCGAGGGTATGGATCGACATGTGCTCGGCGCCGTGGTACTGGAAGGTGCGACGCACGTCGCCGGCCCTCGAGACCAGCAGCAGGTAGCCGATGAAGATGGCCACGCGGATGACGCCCTCCGAGAGCTGGAGCCCGAAACCCTGATCCACGCGGCCGACGGTTGCCTGCGCCAGCAGGAGCGGCAGCAGGAAGAAGACGCCGATGCCGGCGACGAGGGTCAGCAGCAGCATGCCGCCGACGGCCACCGCGTAGCCCTTGCCGAGCCCTTCCTCGGCGGGAGTGGCTCCCAGCGCGGGGCTCGCGGCGTCGGGATCGGTGTAGGAGGCGACCGCGGGATCGGTGCCGGCCGCGGGATCGGTGCCGACCGCGGGATCGGTGCCGGCCGCGGGATCGGTGCCGCCCTCCGCCTTCGCGGCGCACAAGGCCGGTCCGGCGAAGACGAGGGCCATCGTCGCCAGGGTTTCGCCCACTCCTGCCGCACCGCCGGCCGAGCCTGAGCCGGACGCCGGCCCTTCGCCTTCTTCGAGGGCAAGGGCCTGCAGCGTGGCCGAACGAACCAGCCAGCGAGTGCCGGTGACAAGGGTGTCGTACAGAACGACCAGCCCCCGCAGGAAGGGCATCTTCAAGGCCCGGCGGGCGCGAAGTCCCAGGTCCAGGCGCTCGGTGGCCCAGACGATCGAGCCGTCGGGATGGCGAAGGGCAACCGCGAGGGCATTGCGGCCGCGCATCAGGACACCCTCGATGAGCGCCTGACCGCCGTACTGATACCTGGCCATGGCCGGATTCTAGCCTCCAAGGACGGGAGGGCCGCAGCGGGTCGCCCCACCCGCGGCGAATGGCCGCTCCGGCCGGCAGGAAACGCGCCCTGCTCGAGCCTTCAGGCAGGAAAGTGGCTAGGCGCGCTGGGTTCGCTCGAGGCGACGCTGGAACCGTTCGACCTGGCCCGCTGTGTCGAGGATCACCTGCTTGCCCGTGAAGAACGGATGGCAGCTGTTGCAGACGTCGACGCGCAGCTCCGATCGGGTCGAGCCGATCTCGAAGGTCGTCTTGCACGAGGCACAGCTGACGGTCGCCTGCTGATACTTCGGGTGGATGTTCGGCTTCATGTGCAACTCCCAGGCGCCTTCCGCACGGTCTCCCGCCGGTGGTCGTCGTGGCGCGGGCGGCGCGATGGCGCCGGGCCGCAGTGATTGGGCTATTCGCCCGCAAGGGCCTCGATGCGAATTTGCTTCTTCTGCCGGGTTACGTGCTCGTAGTGCACGGTTCCGTCGATCTTGGCAAAGACGCTGTAGTCGTGGGCCAGACCGGCGTTGGGTCCAGCCTTGAACGTCATGCCGCGCTGCCGGACGATGATCGATCCGGCGGTGACGAACTGGCCGTCACCGGCCTTGCAGCCGAGGCGCTGGCCGACGCTGTCGCGGCCGTTCTTGGAGCTCGAGCCTGCCTTCTTGTGAGCCATTTGCTATTCGTCCTTCTTGGTCCGAGCGGGCCGCTTGGCTGCAGCCTCACCGGCCGGTTCGTCGGTCTTGGCGGCCTTGGGAGCGGCCTTGGGAGCGGCCTTGGCGGGAGCGGCCTTGGCGGGAGCGGCCTTGGCGGCCTTCGCCGGAGCCTCTGGCTTGGCCAGGGTCTCTTCTTTGGCCGGCGCCGGCTTTGCGGGAGCCTTCGGAGCCTTGGCCTTCGTCGCGGACTCTGCCTCGGCCTCGGCGGCCTTGCGAGCCTTGAGCTTCTCGGCTAGCGCGGCGTCCTCAGCGGCCTGGCGTGCGGCGGCCTTGGCGACCTTGCTGCGCTCGGCTTCGGCGGCGGCTGCGGCTTCTTTGGCCTCAGCGGCGGCGCTCTTGGAGCCCAGGCGCACTTCCGTGATCTTGAGCACCGTGAGTTCCTGGCGATGGCCCTTCTTGACGCGGCTACGGGCCTTGGGCCGGTACTTGAACGAGATGGTCTTCTCGCCCCGATCCTGCCGCAGGACCTTCGCGCTTACGGCCGCGTCAGCCACGACGGGCTGGCCGACTGCCGCGTTATCGCCGTCCACGACCAGCAGCACGCGGTCGAGGTTGATCTCCTGGCCCGGCTCGGCATCCAACAGCTCCACCTCGAGCTCGTCGCCGAACTCGACTGTGTACTGCTTGCCGCCGGTCTCGATGACTGCGTACATGGGTCCTCAGGGATAGACGGGGCGGAGCAGCCCCACAGGTGCATGACACGAAGACGCCCCCGGACTTCCCGGGGCGCGAACAGGGAGTGTACGGCTCGAGGTGGGCCTCGTCAACCGGACCGCGGGACGGGCGCTCGCGTATGAGTCGAACCTAGAATGACGGTCTACGACTTGAATGAAGATCGGGAGACGGCACGTGGACGGGGATCGCGAATTCAGTGACTCGCACGCGGCCGACTCGGCGACCGCCGGCGGCGAGCCCGCGCCCGACGCGCGGCCCGCCACGAGCCCCAATGACCAGCCGCCCTCCTGGGCGCCGCATCCGATCCCGGAGCTGGCCCCGAGGCCGGCGCCGAGCTGGGATGTCCCGAGTTCGGTCCCACCCGATGCGCCGGGTTGGGCCGCCCTCACACCGGGCTGGGAGAAGGCGCCCCATAGCTCGACCCCGCCTTCGTCGGCGGCTTGGACGCCGCCAACGCCCGGCTGGAGTCCGCCCCAGAGCAAGTGGTCCGCGCCGCCGGATGCCTGGGGACCCCAGGGAGCAGGCTGGCAACCGGGCTTCGGAGTCGCCCCGCCGGTCCCGGCCGCGAGCAGCCGCCCCCTCGTCGTGGTGCTCGTCGTCGTCGTCGCCGTCGTCGTGGCCGCCTCAGTCGGTCTCCTGTACGCGCGGATCGCCCCCGGTTCGACGCGCAGCCCCGCCGCGGCCAGCCTGCCGGCCGGAGGCAGAGTGGTGTTCACCGACGACTTTCGGGACTCAACCTCCGGTTGGTTCACCGGCCAGACCTCCGGCGGAAGCACCATGTCCTACACGTCGCCCGGGTATGCGATCGCCAAGACGGCCACCGATCCGACGGATGTCTTCGTTGCCGCGCCGTACGACCAGGCGGTGAACGGGCTGTCGATGACCGCCACGGAATCGATCTCCTCCGGATCCAGCGACACAAGCGGATTCGGTCTGATATGCCGGCGCGGCGCCGGCGCCGACCGCATCCAGTACGAGTTCATCGTCGGCAAGGACGGGGCATGGACCGTGGAGTCGCGGCTGGGCGTGCCGTCGCTCACTACGGCGCCGTCGGAGCTCAGAACGGGCACGTCGCCGACGCCTGCCGGCGAGACGCCGATCACCTTGACGGCCACGTGCGACAGCGCAGCCGACGGACTGACGACCCGCCTGATCTTCGTCGTGGCGGGTTCGACGGTCGTGGATTTCCTCGACAAGGCGGATGCGCTGCCCGGCAACGGTTGGTTCGGGGGCGTGGTGGCGGCGATCGACCCACCGGCGGCCACGATCACCGTCACCCGCTTCGAGGAACGCGAAACCTCCATCTAGCGCCCTGCCCAAAGCCGGTCCGCGGAGGCGCGACCCTCAGCCGACGACGCCGCCCGAGGAAGCCTCCGAGTCCAGCTCGTTCACGAGCCAGAGCCGCTCGCGAACGGGTCGTATGACCTCGATGACCGCGCGCGCCGCCGGCGCGACGATCTCGGCCCGGGTTTCGTCCGCCTCGGCCTCACCCCCGACGCCGCCGGAGGCCGGACTCGCGACCAGACCCATCTCGTCGGCGAGCGCGGCCACGACCTCCTCGGCCCGTCCGCTGCCTCGGTCCTGCGTGTGGCGGAGCCGCATCCAAACGCTCGTCATGGCGGCAGCGGCTTCGGGCGGCGCGGCCTTCGGGTCGGGCGGGATCGCCCGAATGTCGAGCAGCAACGGCCGCAGGTCGTACGGAATGGACTTCCCTTCCTTGAGCCGCTCGCGGGGAAGCCGTTCGGCGGCCGTGAGCGTCGCGGCGGCGGACTCCAAGGCGGTCCGTTCCACGTTCAACAGGGTCATTCGGTAGTCGGCGGCGGCGAGTTGCGGGGCGATGGCCGGCGCCCCAACCCAGACGTCGTGGAGATCCACGACTCGGTAGCCGCGGGGCATCCCCGCGGCGAGGCGGTCGCGCAGGTCGGGGGCGGTCAGCCGTTCGGCCAGGAAGAGGTCGGCCAACTCGTGTTCGGCCAGCATGCCGAGCTGCAGCGGGGCGGCGAAGATGAGCCTGGAGCGTGGCGTGAACCCTTCGCTGGTTGCGACGGGGATCTCGCCGCGCCGAAAGGCCCGCTCCCACAACCTGACTGCGTCCAGATGCGAGAGATAGCGAGCCTCCTCGTCACGCGCGAAGACCAGGCGCCAGCGCTGCTTGACCTCGCTCATGGCTTCGCTCCGGAACCGGCCGGGGCTCCGGGGCCGGCCGGGGCTCCGGGGCCGGCCGGGGCTCCGGGGCCGGCCGGGGCTCCGGCGATTTCGGCCGGCGCTGGATCGATCGCCGTGCCGTCCGGACTCGACCGACCCCCGGGCGCCTTCGCGGACGACTTCGGCTTCGGCTTCGGCTTCGACGTCGACTTCGACCTGGACGTCTCCTTGGGCTTTCGGCCCCATCGACCCACCACCACATCGGCCGTCGTCGCCTGGACCAGCAGGGTGAACAGGACGACCCCGAAGGTGATCTCCTGCAGTTCATTGCGGTCCGGGAAATCGAGCGGCAGCGATAGCGCCAGAGCCGTCGAGACCGCGCCGCGCAGGCCGGACCAGAAGACGACGTGCAGCCAGTCGAAGGGTAGGGCGCCTTCGTCGCGTGCCCCGCCGGTGGCGCCGGCCGCGGCGACCGTGGTCGCCGGTAGGACCGCACCGCCACGCGCCCGCCGCGCGCGGCACGCACGCCTTGCCAGCCGCCACCCGCCGAGCAGCCCGTAAACGATGATCGCCCGGGCCGCAAGTGTTGCCGCGACGGCCCAAGCGATCGGGACCGCGACGTTCACCAGCGAACGGGCCGCGATGGCGAAGCCGACCACCAGGAAGACAAAGGCCGTAGCCAGGAAGGCCACGAACTCCCAGACGGTGTCCAGAGCCTCCTCCGTGCGCGGCGAGAGTCCCAGCCGCCGTCCGTAGTTGCCCAGCACGATCCCGGCCACGGCCGTGGCGATGACCCCGGATCCGTGGAGCGCGTCGGCCGCCAGATACGTGCCGTAAGCCAGAACCACCGAGAGGCTGATCTCGATGAGGTGGTCGCCGACGCTCGGCAGGAGGTGCGAGGCGGCATAGCCGGCGGCCGCGCCCAGGGCCGCGGATAGGGCGACCACGGCCACGAAGCCGAGACCGATCTCCGCCGGCCCGGACGGCTGCGTTACGAAGTTGACCGCGATCGCGAATACGACGATGCCCGTGCCGTCGTTGAAGACGCTCTCCGCTTCCACGAGCGTCGACAGGCGGCGCGGAGAGCGAAGCCGCTTGAAGGTGGCGATGACGGCTGCCGGATCCGTGGCCGAAAGCATCGCCCCCACGACGAATGCCTCCGGTACCGTCAACCCCGCGCCGAAGTGGAGCGCCGCGGCGATGAGCGCCGCGCTGACGAAGACGCCCGGACCAGCCAGCAGCGCCACTCCGCCGAGCGAAGGCCGGAGCTTGCCGAAGTCGGTCTGGTACGAGGCCTCGAATATCAGGGCGGGCAGCAGCACGACCAGCACGAGCTGGGGCGTGATCTCGACCCGGAGCGGCTGGGCGGCGGCCCCGGCAACGATCCCGAACCCGACCAGGGCCACCGTGTAGGGCAGATTGATGCGGCGGGCCAGCAGGGTGACGAGCGCGGCCGCGCCGACGAGGACGACGAACAGCCTGATGAGTTCGAGAGTGGTTTCGCCCGAGCTCACCCTGTGGACTCGTCGCCGGCCGCCTCCACCGGCGACGCAAGCCCATCCGGGCCCGCATCCTTCGACTGCATTTCGCTCCCCGGCAGGTCGTAGGGCCGATCGCGCCGTTCGCCGCGGCCGGCCTCAACGTTATCACCGTCGACATCGGCACCGGATCCCGAGAGAGCATTCGGGCCGGCCGATGAGGCCGTTGTCGGGCGGCGCGGATCGCCCGGCGGCCCGATATACCGCCACCCGCGTCCCTCGTCACCTACCGAGACGAGCAGCGTGCGAGGCCCATCCTCGCCGGTCTGGCAAGCGAATCCCGTGGCCGCGGGTACGCCGCAATTGGCGCACGGGCCCCAGTGGCAATCGGCCGTCGCCCTCGCCGCGAGGGCCCGCTTCCGGTCGCGCAACAGGAACGCCGTCGAGACGCCGGCGCCGAGATGCGCCCAAGGCAGACGCTCGTCGGTCGGGATGTCGCGCTGGGCATACCAGGCAGGTTCGAGCCCCGCCTCGGCGAAAGCTGCGAGCCACGTCGGGTAGTCGAAATGCTCGTCCCAGGCATCCAGCCGGGCGCCCTTCTGCCACGCCCGCCGAATGACGGGGCCGAGACGCCGGTCGCCGCGACCCAGGGCGGCCTCGAGGATCGAGCTGGTCGGATCGTGCCACGAGATGGTCAGACCCTTGCCATGCATCGCCTGTCGCAGGGCCCCGACTTTGGCCTCGATCTCGAGGGTCGAATCCTGGCCGTCCCACTGGAACGGCGTCATCACCTTGGGCACGAAGGTCGAGAGGTTGACCTTGACCTGGGCCCTCCCGCCGTGACGGCGATGACCCATTTGGAGCACCCGCCGCGAGATGGCGGCGATGGCGAGCACATCGTCCATCGTCTCGCCCGGGAGGCCGATCATGAAGTACAGCTTGATCGAGCTCCAGCCACGGTCGAATGCCAGCTGGGCGCAGCGCTCGATCTCCTCGTCGCTCACGCCCTTGTTGATCGTGTCGCGAAGCCGCTGGCTCCCGGCCTCGGGCGCGAAGGTGAATCCGCCCCGCTTCCCGGTCGGCGCGATCGCGTCGACGAGTTCGACGGTGAAGGCGTCGACGCGGGTGCTCGGCAGCGACAGAAGCGTCTGGGGTCGCCGCCGTCGCAATTCCGTCGCTACCTCGCGGACATGGGTGTAGTCGGCCGTGGAGAGGCTCGTCAGACCGATCTCCTCGTATCCGGTCGCCCGCAGGATCGCCTCCGCCGCATCGACGGCCACATCGGGCGCTCGCTCGCGCAGCGGCCGCGACTGCATGCCCGCCCCGCAGAACCGGCAGCCCCGTGTGCAACCGCGCATGACTTCGAGCTGGGCCCGATCGAAGACGATCCCGATGTTCGGCACGAGTTGGCGGACACCGCGCACATGGGTCTCGAAATCGGCGGCGATGCGGCCGGTGATGGTCATCGGGGCAGCGGCGTCAAGAGCTTCCAGGCGGTCGAAACGACCGTCGGCCAGGTACCTTGCGCGGTAGAGCGAGGGCACATATACGCCCGGGATGCGGGCCAGGGCGCGGAGGGCGGTTGCTCGATCCACGCCTCGACGCCACTCACCGGTCCGTTCGCCGATCCCGCCGACGCGGATCCGCCGGTGCCAGCCGAGGCGTTCGAGCTCGTCGCTGATCTCGATCACAACGTCTTCGCCCTCCCCCAGGACGACGGCGTCGACGAATCCCGCGATCGGCTCGGGATTGAGGACGATCGAGCCACCGGCGATGACGAGCGGATCGGACTCCGACCGCTCGCCGGTCGTCAGCCCGATCCCGCCCAGATCGAGCATCTCGAGCATGTTGGTGCAGACGAGCTCATACCCGAGGCTCAGGCCCAGGACATCGAACTCGCGCAGGGGTCGGCGGGTCTCGATGCTCCAGAGTGGCACGCCGGCCGCCCGGAGCTCGTCTGCCAGGTCGACGTCCGGCGAGAAGCATCGCTCCGCAAGTCTGTCCGATCGATCGTTCAGGACTTCGTACAGGATCCGCAACCCCAGGTTGCTCATGCCGATCTCGTACAGGTCGGGGTAGGCGAAACACCACTTCAGGGCCGTCGCCGCCCAGTCCTTCTGGACCGAGTTCCATTCGCCGCCGGCGTAGCGGCCCGGCTTGCGGACCTTGCCGAGAACCCTTTCGACGGTTGCGCTGGAAAGGGGCGCCGGGGCATGGAACTGCTCGACGGAGCCGGTCCCAACCTCGGGCGTATCTGGCTGGCGGCGGGGTCGTGCCGCAGCTACCACTCCGGCCTCTCGCGACGCAGATTCGTGCTCTGGATGGTGCCGAGTCCGGCAGCCAGGCACACCAGCGACGCGCCGCCGTAGGTGATGAAGGGCAGCGGGATGCCCGTCACCGGCATCAGACCGATGACCATGCCAACGTTCACGAGCACCTGGAAGAAGATCATGGTGGCCATGCCACAGGCCAGGAACATCGCGAACGGGTCGCTCGAACGCCACGCGCTCACCAGCAAACGCCATATGAGCAGCGTGAAGAGGACCAGGACAACCAGCGCCCCGATGAAGCCCAGTTCCTCGGACAGGACGCCCCATACGAAGTCCGTCGTGGCCACGGGCAGATCGACGTTGCCGTTGGTCAAGCCTTTGCCGGCCAGACCGCCCGTCTCTACCGCCAGTTTCGCCTGACTGATTTGATAGCCGGCGCCCTGCGTGTCGACGCTGCTGGGATCCGCCCAGAAGTTGACCAGCGTCAGCAGTCGAGCCTTCTGATAGTCGGCCATGGCGTTCCACACGAACGGGATGGCGGCGGCCACGGCCGTCGCCAGAGTGCCGAGCCAGAAGAGGCTCGCGCCCGACATGAACAGCAGGCCGCACACCGTGGCCACCAGCACGAGCGAAGTCCCGAGGTCGGGCTGCAGCATCACGAGGATCCACGGCGGAACCAGGATCACCAGGATGCCGATGATCGTCCCCGGCGACTTGATGGTGGGTTGGCGGTCGGCGAGGTAGGCGGCGAAGACCACAACCATGATGATCTTGGCCAGCTCACTGAACTGGAACTGGAAGCCGGCGATGACGACCCAGCGCGCCGCCGAGCCCGCTTCACCGGTGCCGCTGCCGAGACGCAGGGTCACCAGTAGCAAGAAGATGTTGATGAAGTACAGGGGCCAGGAGAACGAGCGGAGCCATTTGTAGTCGAACACCGTGGTGAGACCGAGGACCACAACCGCGACGACCGCCCACATGATCGTTCTGACGAAAGGCGAGTTGATCGTCAGGGCCAGGTGGCTCGAGCCAACGCTGTTGCTGTAGGCCATGGCCAGGCCGAAGAACGTGAGCAACACCGCGTATGTGGTGAGCTGGAAATCGTAGTTGCGCCAGGCCAGCCAGCCGGCTTTGGGTGCCCAACCCCGGAGTCTCAGAGTCTGGGCGTTCAGGATGCTCATGGTTTCGTCGCCCTGTCAGTCTCTGTTTGGGCTGCCGTAGTAGTTGGTCGTCCGCCAGATCCATGACTGCGTGTATCCGGCGGTGCGCGGGTTCGTCGGGTCTCGGTAGCCCGGCAGCTTGTAGTGCAGCATCATGTAGTACTTAACCACTTCGGTGGCCATATTGCCCCACGTGTTGGCGCCGTATAGGAAGGCGACGACCGCGAGTTGGGAATCGGGCTTGGTGAAGTCATCCGAATACGGATTGCCGGGCGTGTAGCCCACGAACCATTCGTGGTACGGCAGCCTGTTCAGCCGGTCGGGGACGCCGAACTCGGCGGTGCCGGTCTTGCCGGCGACCGCGATCGGGAGATCGACCAGGTTGTATGTATGCCGGCTCGTCACTACTTGACGGGTCGCGACACGCATCGTCTCGAGTGTGTCTTGCGACACTGGCAGTCGGTTGAGCAGCACCGGCTGGATGTCGGTGACTGTGGTCGTTGTCCCGTCGGTACTGGCTATCGACTTGACGATCTGCGGCTGCCACAGGTTCCCGCCGTTGGCCATGGCGCAGTAGGCGTTCAGGAGTTGCATAGGAGTGGCCACGTCGTAGCCCTGCCCGATGCCGGCCTGCATCAGCTCGCCCTCGTACATCGTCTGGCCCTGGGTCGATGCCTTCCAGGCGTTAGTCGGGACTATGCCCGTGGCGGTCTCGGGCAGGTCGATCCCGGTCGGCTTCCCAAACCCGTACTGGTCCGCCCAGTAGGTGAGCCGGTCGAGGCCGACCATCTGCGCCAGCTGATAGAAGAAGGTGTCGCTCGAGTAGGCTACGCCCTGGTAGATGTTGAGGGGCCCCCAACCCTGGCCGTCCCACTCGTTGTACCTGTACCCGCCGAACGCGACAAAGGGTTGCGAATTGATGGTGGACGTGGTGTCGATGACCCCGTCCTGTAGTCCGGCCGTACCGGTGACGAGCTTGAAGGTCGATCCGGGTGCGTACTGGGAGCCCACGGCCTTGTTGAGTAGCGGTTGGTCCGGGTTGTCGAGCAGCTTCTGGAAGTTGGTCTGGCTGATGCCGTCCGCAAAGAGCTGGTCGTCATAGGTCGGCAGGCTGACCATTGCCAGAATCTTGCCGTTCTGGGGGTTCTCGACGATGATCACGCCCCGGGTGACGTTGGACTTCTCCAGGCCCCAGGAGAGGGCCTGATAGGCGAGTTGTTGCTCCGATGTGTCGATGTTCAGCGTGAGCGAGTCGCCCGGAACTGCCTTCTTGCTTTCCGTCACGAGCCCGGGGATCGGCTTGCCCGACGCCAGGGCGACTGTCTGCGTACCCGGTGTGCCGCGAAGGTCCTGCTCGTAGTAGTTCTCGAGGCCGGCCTGACCGACGACGTCCTCCGACGAATAGCCCAGAGCCTTGAGCTTGGCGTACTGCAGGGCCGTGATCTGGCCTTCATAGCCGATGATGTCCGCGAACAGTTCTTTGGTCAGGTAATCCCGCTTGGAGGCCTCGACTACTTCCACCCCGGGGAGTTGGTCGCTGTTCTCCTCGATAAACCGAGCGACCTCGGACGAGACCCCGTCGGCGATCTTGACCGGAATGGTCAGCGATCCCGTGGCACTGTCGATCTGAGTCTCGATGTAGATCGGATCCAGGCTGAGCACGGAGCTCAGTCGGGCCGCAACTGTTGGCTCGTCCTTGAGAGGCAGGTCGGCGGGGGTCACTGTGACCGAAAAGTCGACCACGTTCTTGACCAAAGGATGCCCGGTGGCGTCGTAGATCAGACCGCGCGAAGCCTGCGTGGTGTCGGTCCCGGTCGCCTGGGTGTTGTCGCCGGCCTGGGCGGCCTGCGACCCGGAGAGAAGCTGAAGAGAAACCATCTTCGCGGAAAGCGAAGTGATGCCGATGACGACGGCCAGAGCGAATGCGCCGAACCGGTAGGCGTTCCGGAGATCGCCACCACTGGTAGTCACATTCATGGCATTACCTCCACCAGAGGACGCGTTGCCTCTGTTCGGCCCTCCGTTTGATTCCGATGATGAGCGGCGCCGCGATTGCCGCGACGACCGCGTTCACAACGGCCGCAATGATGAGATCGGTTAGATGCAGTGGTGAGGCGGACGGCTGCAGCAGCGCCGTCGTAACGTCCGAGATGACGAGGAAGACGGGGGTCAGGACGGCAGCGGCGATCACGCATCCCACATATCGCGATCGCGACAGCAGCGGCTCGGCGACGGTGGCCAGGCCGACGACGACCAGGAGTTCGAAGACACTGGACCCAAGTGGTCGCATGGCCAGGAGGTCCAGGGTCAATCCGCCCACGAAGGCCCAGGCCATGCCTACTTCGAAGCCGTAGACGAGGGTCACGGCGATGGCGAATACGAGCGATATCTGCAGGTGAGCGCCGGCGATTTGGTACCGCGACGCGATGGTTAGTTCCAGGAGCGCCGCGACGCCGGCACCGACCGCCGCGAATGCGGGACCCATTGCGGCCAGCCCTCAATAGCGGGGTTGGAATGGCACTCCGAGACTGGGAGTGCGACCGACAAGCGGCATCGACGGGGGGAGTATAGGGCCGAGAGCAACTTTGGGACAAACGCGGCGGCGAGCGAGCGGGCTGCCCGCGACCTGCCGGAGCCGAGGCGACGGTCCGGTTCGACTCGGCGGCGAGGGCGGAGAGGCAGATGTCCTGACGGCGATCGGATCTGGGGTCCGGTCGCTTGCCTGGCCTGGTCTACGGCCCGGAATACGCCTTCCTGCATGTTCTACCGCGTCGCCGAGGGTCGCGCGGAACAACACGGCAGTCGGACTGCGGCGTTCTCTGGCGGCAAACAGCAACCCGTTCGGTTCGGTGGCTGCGGGCGCCGGCAGGCGGTGGTGTCCTGGATGGTGCGCGGTGCCAGCCTGCACCGGGGCAGGACGAACCTCGGTCCGGACCACCTTCGAACGCACTAGCGGCCGGGGTCGCAGGCGCCTGCCATTCGGCCTCACAGCGAGGCCCCGGCTGATCGCCATATGTCTCCGAGAATCCGGGCTGTTCCACGTGAAACGCATTCGGGGCTGGGCTGGGAGGCCTTCCCGGAGGTCAAGGCGGGCGTCTTGCGCCGGTCGGAAGGCGGCGCGACGGCCGGCTCAGCCGGCTGCGCGGCGGATGCACGGAGTCCAGGGGCCGATTCCGATGGCTCCCCCACGCGCCTCGGCCGCCGTTCGGCCCATGTGCCGCGGTTCGTCGGCCGATTCCGGCCCGGCGGCGTCAATTCGTACGCGGCCACGCCGACACGAGCCCACGTGGCCTGGAACCCGGCGCGGACAAGGTGACCGGCCCATGCGAGGCACCCGGAGTTCCGATCGACCGCTGTTCCACGTGAAACTCCCAGCCGGCAAGCGGGTTGCGGGCAGTCTGAGGTGGTGCAGCGGCCGCCCTGCGACGCGTGGTGACAACTGTCGATCCAGGACTATCTACTGGTGCGATCGGGCACTTCCTAGGTGCGGTCGCGAGCTCGCAAGCCAGATCTTTGGATCGCCGCGGATAAGCCGCGGTGAAGACCGCGCGGGTAACGTTCGCCCAGGAGACCCCGACGGAGTTGCGCCGTGGTCTTTGGGGTCCAGATCGCCCTGAGCGGGACTCTCCGACCCGGGAAAGGACCCCGAATGATAGAATTCTGAACGTGCCGACGACCGAAATGGGGACCTGAGTGGGCCAGATCATCGCTTGCGCCAACCAGAAGGGTGGCGTCGGCAAGACCACGACCGTAGTCAACCTGTCTACGTACCTGGCCCTCGCCGGGGACTCGGTTCTGGTCATCGACCTCGACCCGCAGGGCAACACCACCAGCGGCTTCGGCCTGGATCGCGGCGAGATCCACCATTCCGTCTACGAAGCGATCATCGAAGACACGAAGGTTGTCGACCTGATCGTTGAGACCGACATCGAGGGCCTGTCCATCGTTCCCTCCTCGATATCGCTGGCGGGAGCTGAAGTGGAACTTGCGCCCCTCCCTCAGCGCGAGCGTCGACTGGCCCGCATCCTCGCGGAATTGGTGCCGTCCTTCGACTACATCCTGCTCGACTGCCCGCCGTCTCTGGGGCTCCTGACCGTCAACGCGCTGACCGCCGCAGATGCCGTCGTCATCCCTATTCAGTGTGAGTACTACGCGCTGGAAGGCCTTTCTCAGCTCATTGCCACGATCAATCTCGTCCGCAACCACCTGAATCCGGACCTTGCGATCAAAGGCGTGGTACTGACGATGTACGACCCGCGGACGAACCTCTCGGCCGAGGTCGATGCGGAAGTCCGGAAGCATCTCGGCCCGGCGGTCTTCGATACCGTCATCCCTCGGAGCGTCCGACTCTCCGAAGCGCCCAGCTACGGTCTGCCGATCGCGCTCTATAGGCCCGATTCGAAGGGTGCCGAAGCCTACGCCGCCCTCGCCGCCGAGCTTCGAGAGCGGGACGGGAGGCCTGAACCGGTTTCCCGTGCCGCCGCCGGAGAGGCCCACAAGGATCGACACCAGTCCAGCGCCGCCGACGGGAGCTCGCGTTGACACCGCCGCATCTCGAGCGGCACGCCGGGCTGGGACGCGGACTCGGGGCCCTGATCCCCCAAGCCACGCCGGCTGGGTCTGCGGCCGTCGACATCCCGATCTCCAGGATTCGGGGCAACCCGTATCAGCCGCGTCAGCAGGTGGAGTTGAAGGCCCTCGAGTCCCTCGCCGCCAGCATCGCCATCCACGGAGTGCTCCAGCCCGTCATCGTGACCGAGGTCCTGGACGGCTACCAGCTCGTGGCCGGCGAGCGGCGCGTGCGCGCGGCCCAGATGGCCGGCCTCGATCATGTCCCGGCAATCGTTCGGCAGATGGCGCAACGCGACCAGCTGGCCGTCGCCATTGTCGAGAACGTCCAGCGGTCCGACCTCAACGCGATGGAAGAGGCCCGCGCGTACCGGCAGCTGGCCGACGAATTCGGCCTGACGCAGGATGACATCGCGGCTCGTGTCGGCCGGGCCCGGTCCACGATCGCCAACACGCTGCGCCTGCTCGATCTCGAGGTACCCGTCCAACAGGCCCTCGCGGCAGGCCACATTGCCGAAGGCCACGCTCGAGCTCTCGCGGGTGCGACGGCGGTCAGGCAGCGGCAGCTCGTCCAGGCCGTGATAGACCGAGGACTGTCCGTTCGGCAGACCGAAGAACTGGTCCGCCGGTTCAAGGAGAGGCCCGCTGCGGCGGCCAGCCCGACCGCGGTCGTGGGGGACCCCGACATGGATCAGCTCGAAGAGGATCTGCGTCTGGCCCTCGGCACCAAGGTGCTGCTCGCCAGGTCCAGGAAGGGCGGGCGCATCGTCATCGAGTACTACAGCGACGAGGAGTTCTCGCGCCTCTACGACCGACTCACCGGAGGAATCTCTTGACGCAGGATCCGCCGCGCGTTGCCAACGGACCGGCAAACGGGTCGACGACCGGCACGAACCAGCCGGCCGCAACCCGTCGTTCCCGCAAATCGGCCTCGAGCGACTACAACGCCGAGAGCATCCAGGTCCTCGAGGGCCTCGACCCCGTCCGTCGACGACCCGGCATGTACATCGGCTCGACCGATGGTCGGGGCCTCCACCACCTCGTGTGGGAGGTCGTCGACAACTCGATCGACGAAGCCATGGCCGGCCACGCGACTCACGTCGAAGTCTCGGTTCTGGCAGACGGTTCGGTGCGTGTCGTCGACGACGGCCGCGGCGTCCCGGTGGGTCGCCATCCCAGCGGGAAGGACGCGCTGGAGATCGTCCACACCGTCCTCCATGCCGGATCCAAGTTCGGTGGCGGCGGCTACAAGGTCTCGGGCGGCCTTCACGGCGTCGGTGTGAGCGTCGTCAACGCCCTGTCGGAGTGGCTGCGCGTCGAGTCGGCGAGAGACGGCTCCGTGTGGGCCCAGGAATACGCCCGCGGCGTCCCGACCACCCCCGTCCGAAAGATCGGCCCGCAGGGCGACCGAAAGGGCACCACAACGACCTTCAAGGCCGATCCCGACGTATTCGAGACGGTCGAGTTCTCCTTCGACACCATCGCCCAGCGACTCCGCGAGTCGGCCTATCTGAACAAGGGGCTGTGGATCCGCCTGCTCGATGAGGGGGCCGATCGAGAACGTTCGTTCTATTTTGAGGGAGGGCTCGTCTCCTTCGTTCGTCACCTCAACAAGAACAAAGAGACGCTCCACGCCCGACCGATCTACGTAGAGCGACGCGAACAGTCGACCTCGATCGAGGTCGCGCTCCAGTACAACGACTCGTACGCCGAGAACGTGTTCAGCTTCGCCAACAACATCAACACCGTCGACGGCGGCACTCACCTCACCGGCTTCCGCGCAGCGTTGACGCGTTCGCTCAACGACTACGCCCGGCGGGCCGGCATCCTCAAGGACAACGACGCCAACCTGTCCGGCGACGACGTCCGCGAGGGCTTGACCGCCGTCATCAGCGTCAAGATGGTCGATCCGCAGTTCGAGGGTCAGACCAAGGCCAAGCTCGGTAACGCCGAGATCAAGGGCCCGGTCGAGGCGGCCGTGGCCGAAGGGGTCGGCCAGTACCTCGACGAGAACCCCGCCGACGGCCGGCGCATGATCGAGAAGTCGTTGACCGCCGCCCGCGCTCGAGAGGCCGCGCGGAAGGCCCGCGACCTGGTCATCCGCAAGGGCGCCCTGGAGGGAATGGCCCTGCCGGGCAAGCTGGCCGACTGCCAGGAGCGAGACCCCGCCAAGAGCGAGCTGTACATCGTCGAGGGCGACTCGGCCGGGGGCTCGGCCAAGCAAGGTCGCGACCGCCGCTTCCAGGCGATCTTGCCGCTGCGCGGCAAGCTGCTCAACGTCGAGAAGGCCCGCCTGGACAAGATCGTATCGAGCGAGAACATCCGGCCGCTGGTGATCGCCCTTGGCGCCGGGATCGGCGACTCACTGGACCTGGCCAAGCTCCGCTATCACCGCATCATCATCATGACCGACGCCGACGTGGACGGGGCCCACATCCGAACCCTCCTGCTGACCTTCTTCTTCCGGCACATGCCCCAGGTCATCGAGAATGGATTCCTGTTCATCGCCCAGCCTCCGCTCTTCCGAGTCAGCACCGGCAAAGTGACCCACTATGCCGCGTCGGAGGTCGAGCGGGACGCCATCGTCAAGAAGCTGGCCGTCAAGAACGTTACCGTCCAGCGGTTCAAGGGCCTCGGCGAGATGAACGCCGATCAGCTCTGGGATACGACGATGAACCCCGAAAGTCGAACGCTTCTGCGGGCGGAGGTGGACGACGCGGCCGAGGCCGACGCCATCTTCACGATGCTGATGGGGGAGCGCGTCGAGCCGCGCAAGGATTTCATCAAGACCGAGGCCAGAAAGGTCCAGAACCTCGATGTCTGAGACGGCGGCGACGGAAGAAGCCCGGACAGAAGCGCCGGGCCCGTCCGGGGGCGCCTCTGACCGGCCGGCACTCCTCTCGTACCGCGACTTTCGCATCCTGCCGCACAACTGCTTCGCCTGCGGCGAGCTCAACGAGTTCGGCCTGCATCTGCAACTCGAGCTCTCGCCGGCCCGCTGCCGCGTGGAACTGACCCTGCCGGACCGCTTCGAGGGCTGGGAGGGCCTCATCCACGGCGGGATCGTTTCCACGATCCTCGACGAGGTCATGGCTTGGGCGCTCGTCGAGCAGGACTCGTGGGGCGTGACCGCCAGAATGAGCGTCCAGTTTCGCCGGCCCGTCCTGGTGGGTCAGGCGATCCGGGCCGAGGGTTGGGTCGTCGACGCGAAGCGCCGGCTGCAGCGCGCGGCGGGCCGAATCGTCGATGCCGAGAGTGGTCTGGAGCTGGCTTCGGCCGAGGCCACATACGTCGCCGCCAGCGACGCCAAGAAGCGCGAGCTCAAGGAACGCTACGGCGTCCGGGACGAGGAGCCGCGATGACCACCACCACCGCCGCCACCACCACCACCACCACGGCCAGGGCCACGGCCACCGCGGTCACCGCCGCCTCGAACGCATTCGTGGCCGGGCATCTGGCGACCGCAACCGAACTCGGCGAGCGGATGGCGGAGGTCGTCCACGACCCGGACGCCTTCGTCGCCACGACCACACGGGGCTTCGAAGCTCTGGCGGATCCGGTCTACGCCGATGGCTCGCGGTCGGTCGCTCCCGGCCTCGGCCCCGTCCTGGGAGTTCGGCTGCCGCTGATGGAGGCCGCCAACAAGACGTTCAAGCGCGGCACACGCCGGACCTCCACCGTAATCCTACTCGACGCCATGGACCGCCTCCTGCGCCACGAACTGCGTGAGCTGCGCTGGTTCGGCATCTGGAATCTGGAGCGGCTGATCGCGACGGACCCCGAGCGGACCTGGCAGCTGTTGCGCCGGGCGGCCGGCGAGGCCGACGAATGGATCACCGTCGACACACTGGCCCATCCGTACGGCCGCGGCATCCTGGCCGACCCGCGCCGCTGGGCCGAGATCGAGCAGCTGGCATTCTCGCCGTCCCGCTGGGAGCGCCGTCTTGTCGGCTCAACGCTGGCGACGATGCCGCACGTCGACCGAAAGCTCGGAAGAGACCCGGCCGTCGTACGTCGCGGTATCTCGCTGGTCGGGCAGCTGATCGGTGACGCGGAGCCGGACGTGCAGAAGGCCCTCTCCTGGGCTCTTCGAAACTTCGCCGTGCTCGATCCCGCCCCCGTGACGGCCTTCCTCGAAGCCGAGGCGGAGGCCGCCCGCCGGAGTGATGACGGCGGGCGCGCGTGGGTCATTCGGGATTCGCTGAACAAGCTCCCCGCCGACTCCGCGGCTCGCTTGCGAGCCACCGTCGACGGCATACGGCGCCGGCCCGGCGCTCCGTCCACATCACGCGCCGCGGCGACCGCGGCCCAATTCGACCTGACCGGCGCCGCGCAGCGGCCCGCCGCCAGCACCGGGAGGAATAGCGCACCGTGACCGACGATCTGGGCTTGGTTCGCGTCGTTCGCGTCGAGGACGAGATGCGGACGAGCTACCTCGACTACGCCATGAGCGTCATCGTGTCGCGAGCCCTGCCGGACGTTCGCGACGGCCTCAAACCCGTGCACCGCCGCATCCTCTACACGATGGGCGAGATGGGTCTGTCCGGTACCTCGTCCTATCGCAAGTGCGCCGCGATCGTCGGCGAGGTGATGGGCAAATACCATCCCCACGGCGACGCCGCCCTGTACGAGGCCCTCGTCCGGCTGGCCCAGGACTTCTCGATGCGCTACCCGCTCGTGGACGGCCAGGGCAACTTCGGCTCCATCGACGGCGACAGCGCGGCCGCGATGCGCTACACCGAGGCCCGACTCACGGGTATCTCGGCCGAGATGCTGGCCGATATCGACAAGAACACGGTCGACTTCATCGACAACTACGACGGCACGCAGAAGGAGCCGACGGTCCTGCCGGCCAAGCTCCCAAACCTGCTGGTCAACGGCTCGTCGGGGATCGCGGTGGGTATGGCCACCAACATTCCGCCCCATCACCTGGGCGAGGTCTGCGACGCCGCCAGGGCCCTCATCGACGACCCGCAGCTGACTTCGGACGACCTGTGCAAGTACGTCCTGGGCCCGGACTTCCCGACCGGCGGCACGATGTTCCGCTACGAGACCCGCCGCAACGCCATCACCGGCGAGACCGAAACGATCGATGCCATCCGTGAGATGTACGCCCACGGACGCGGCCGCGTCGTCGTCCGAGCCCAGGTCGCGTTTGAGGAGACCCGCCACGGACGAATGGCGATCATCGTCAGCGAACTGCCGTACCAGGTGAACAAGGCCGCCCTCCTCGAGAAGATGGCCGAGATGGTCACCGCCAAGAAGATCGACGGCATCGCCGACCTGCGCGATGAATCGGACCGGGACGGCATGCGCATCTACATCGAGATCAAGCGCGACGCCGATCCGCACCGCGTCCTGAACAACCTGTTCAAACACACGGCCATGCAGACGGCCTTCAACATGAACATGCTCGCCCTGGTCGACGGCCAGCCGCAGACCCTGCCGCTCAAAGCCGTGCTGACGCACTACATCGATCACCGCCGCGACGTCATCCGGCGCCGCACCGAGTTCGACCTGGAGAAGGCCCGGGCTCGGGCGCACATCCTGGAAGGCCTCAAGATCGCCCTCGACCACCTCGACGAGGTGATCAAGACTATCCGCGCATCGGCCGACGTCGAGACCGCTCGCAACAACCTGATGAAAGGCTTCGGCCTGACCGAGATCCAGGCCCAGGCGATCCTGGACATGCGCCTCGCCCGCCTGGCCGCCCTCGAGCGCAAGAAGATCGAGGACGAGTACCTCGAGGTCATCCAGCTCATCGCCGAGCTGGAGGACATCCTGGCCAACCCGTCGCGCATCCTGCGCGTGATCAAGGACGAGCTGGCCGCCCTCAAGGCGAAGTACGCCGGCGCGCGCCGTACCCGCATCGCCGACGACTCCAGCCGCGAGATGACCGATGAAGACCTGATCGCCGACGAAGACGTCGTCGTCACGATCAGCCGCCGCGGCTACATCAAGCGCCAGCCGGTTGCCACCTACCGCCGCCAGGCCCGCGGCGGCAAGGGGATCATCGGCCACGTTACCCGCGAGGAAGACGCGGTTGAACACCTGCTCGTGGCCAACACCCACGACTGGGCGCTCTTCTTCACCAACCGTGGCCGGGTCTTCTCGGCCAAGGTCCATACCATCGTCGACGCCAGCCGTCAGGCCAAGGGCATCGCCATCATCAATCTGCCCGGCGTCCAGGTGGAACCGGGCGAAGTTCCGATGGCCACGATCACCCTGTCGGACTTCCAGGCAGGCAAGTTCCTGGTCATGGCCACGCGTAACGGCATCGTCAAGAAGACGCCGCTCGAGCAGTTCGAGAAGGTTCGAAGCTCCGGCATCATCGCCATCACGATCGCCAATGACGACGAGCTCGCCTGGGTAGACGTGGCCACGGGCAAGGACGACGTCATCGTTGCCAGCGCCCAGGGCAAGATCGCCCGCTTCCCGGAGGACGAGGTCCGGCCGATGGGTCGCCCCGCAGCGGGCGTGATCGGCATCCGCCTGGCCAGCCCAACAGACCGCGTGGTGGGTATGAGCGTCGTGCAGCCCACCGCGGACCTGCTCGTCCTCACGGAAACGGGCTACGGCAAGCGCGTGGCGCTGACGGAGTTCCGGCCGATGCACCGGGGCAGCCAGGGAGTTCGGCTCATCTCGCTCGAAGGCAAGAAGACCGGCGATGTCGCCGCAGTCCAGCAGGTGACCCCAGAAGACGAGGAGCTGCTCCTGATAAGCGCCGGAGGCCAGGTGGTCCGGACCGAGACGAACACGATCAATCACTACTCGTCGGGGGCCCGTGGCGTCATCGTCATGCGGCTCAACGCCGGGGACAAGGTCGTGGGCATCGCCGCCTTCCGTGCCGGGCTGGCACAACGGAGCGAGGTGTCGGACAATGGCCCCGAAGGAACCCCGCCCGCGCCTGAGGGCGGTAAGGCCTAGTGACCGAAGCCGAGACCCCGGAGGCCGCCTTGCCAGCCGCAGACCAGTTCGACGTCTACACCGGGAACGCCAACCCGGAGCTGGCGAAGAACATCTGCCGCTACCTTGGGATCGATCTCGGGCGGGCTGATGTCTTCGAGTTCTCCAACGAGAACATCTTTGTGCGGATCATCGACAACGCCCGCGAGAAGGACGTGTTCCTGATCCAGCCGACCTCGCGACCGGTCAACAAATCGATCATGGAACTGCTGATCATGATCGACGCCTTCAAACGGGCCAGCGCCGGGCGCATCACCGCCGTCGTGCCGTACTACGGCTACGGTCGGTCGGACAAGAAGGACCAGCCCCGCGTTCCCATAACGGCCCGCCTCATCGCCGACATGATGACGGTCGCCGGAGCGAACAGACTGCTCACCGTCGACCTGCACCAGGGCCAGATACAGGGCTTCTTCAACATCCCGGTAGATGAGCTGACTGCGGTTCATCTGCTCTCCAGCCACTTCCGCGGGAAGAACCTCGACAACCTGGTCGTCGTCACCGACCTGGGATTCGCCAAGCGAGCCCGAACCTTCGCCGAGCAGATGGACGCGCCTCTGGCGATCGTCGAGAAGCGTCGCATCGGCAACCTCGATCGAACCGAGGTCCTCAACGTCATCGGCGACGTAAAGGGCAAGCGGGCCATCATCGTCGACGACGAGATCGACACGGCGGGCACGCTGATCCAGATCGTCAACGCCCTGCAGCGCGAGGGCGTGACGGAGTTGTACGCCTGCGCCACCCACGCCGTCCTGTCGGGCTCGGCGGTCGATCGCATCGCCGAGTCGGAACTGCGCGAGGTCGTCGTCACCGACTCGATCCCAATTCCGCCCGAGAAGCGCGGCGGCAAGATCAAGGTTATCTCGTTGGCCCCACTGATCGCCGAAGCCATCGTGCGCATCCATCGCGGCCAGTCCGTCGGGGCGCTATTCACCAGCGAGGTACATTTCACCCAGGAGATGCTGCTGTGGGACATCGACGGCGGCTCGGAGCGTGGGGCCATGGGCGGCAACGGTCGCCCGGCCGGCGACGCGGCCGAGGCGAAAGTCGATGCCACGGCGGAGGGACAGGGCTAGATCGGCGGGTGGCCGCCAGGACGGCGCTCAAGGAGACTCTTTCGCGATGACATTGCAGCTCCATCGACCCGACGGCAGTGGCGGTCTGGTCCCGACCCCACCCCCCGGCCGCAGCCGGGCCGAGGATTGGCGGAAGGACCTGCGCTCCTACCGCTGGCACGTTGCGCCGCTGCGCAACACAGAGATGAACCCAACCTCCACCGTGGCCGCGGTGGCTTTCTGGGTCGTGCTCGCCGGACTCACGTTCGCCTTGCTGTTGTGGGGCTACGGATCGAGTTTCTGGCACTGGCACTAGCCGGCGCGGCCGGAAGGCGCCTTCGCCCACTGGCCTATACTTGCGAACCGGCCCTCGGAGTGATCCGGAGGCTGTCATCGGCAGACGCCGAGGGGCGTCGCCGCCTCGGCCGAGGCCCCGGCCAATGGCCCGCGACGCGGGCCTCAAGTGATCGTGAGCCATCATGCTTGGCTTCCTGAGCCGCTTCGTCGACTCGAACGACCGGGAACTCCGGCGCATCGAACCGCTCATCGAGCGGATCAACGAGCTGGAACCGGAGATGCAGGAGCGCTCCGATGAGGAGCTGCACGCCTTCATCGACGGGCTTCGCGACGAGATTCGCGATGCCGGCGAGCCGGAGGAGCCGTCCGACGACGAGCGCCACCACCCCGATCGGGAGCGCCGCCGCGAGATAGCGAAGGAACGACTCAAGCGCGAGCACGACCGAATCCAGGAGGCGATGGACGGGGTCCTGCCCGAGGTCTTCGCCGCGACCCGCGAAGCGATGCAACGAACCCTGGGCATGCGCCATTTCGACGTCCAGCTCATGGGCGGCATAGTCCTACACCAGGGCCGGATCGCCGAGATGAAGACCGGCGAGGGCAAGACGCTCGTCGCGCCGCTGGCCGTGGCCCTCAACGGCCTGACCGGCCGCGGCGTCCACGTCGTGACCGTCAACGACTATCTGGCCCGCCGTGACGCCCAATGGATGGGCCCCATCTACCACTTCCTGGGCCTCTCGGTCGGCATCATCACCCACGACACCTCGTACCTCTTCGAGCCGGGATACCCGACCACCGATGAACGGCTGATCAACCTCCGCCCCTGCACGCGTGTCGAGGCCTACGCGGCCGACATCACCTACGGCACCAACAACGAGTTCGGCTTCGATTACCTGCGCGACAACATGGTCACCGAGCTGACCCAGCGGGTGCAGCGCGAGCGCTACTTCGCCATCGTCGACGAGGTCGACAACATCCTCATCGACGAAGCCCGGACACCGCTGATCATCAGCGGCCAGGCCGAGGAGTCGGCCGACAGGTACTTCCTCTTCGCTCGGCTCGTGCCGCGCATGACTCCCCGACCCGAAGGCGCGGAAGAGGGCGGCGACTACTTCATCGACCTCAAGGAAAAGGCCGTCTCGCCGACCGAAGAAGGCATCGCCAAGATGGAGCGGCTGCTCGGCGTCAAGAACATCTACGACGACGATCCCTCTCTGGCCCGCTACTTCGAATCTGCCCTGAAGGCCCACGCACTCTTCAAGCGCGACCGCGACTACATCGTCAAGGACGGCGAGATCGTCATCGTCGACGAGTTCACCGGTCGCCAGATGCCCGGCCGCCGCTGGAGCGAGGGTCTTCACCAGGCGATCGAAGCCAAGGAAGGCCTGCACGTCCAGCGCGAGTCGGTGACCCTGGCCACGATCACCTTCCAGAACTACTTCCGCCTCTACACCAAGCTATCCGGCATGACCGGTACGGCCATGACCGAGGCCGAGGAACTCCACAAGATCTACAAGCTCGAGGTCGTGGCCATCCCCACGCATCGAGAGATGATCCGCGACGACGGGGCCGATCTCGTCTTCCGCAACGAGACGGGCAAGTTCATGGCCCTCATCGACGAGATCGTCGAGATGCACGAAGAGGGTCGCCCGGTGCTGGTCGGCACGGTCTCGGTGGAGAAGTCGGAGCGTCTGGCCGACATGCTCAAGCGCCGTGGCATCAAACACGAGGTCCTCAACGCCAAGTTCCACGAGAAGGAAGCCCCGATCGTGGCCCAGGCCGGTCGCACCGGCGCGGTGACCATCGCCACCAACATGGCCGGCCGCGGCACCGACATCAAGCTCGGTGGCGACGAGGCCGGGCTGGCTTCGGAAATCCTCCACCGAAAAGGCCTCAACCCGGCCGAGGTGGACAAGGAGACCTACGCCGCGGCCCTGGCCGAGGCCAAGCGCGTGTGCGACGAGGATCACGAAAAGGTCGTAGCTGCGGGCGGGCTCCACATCATCGGCACCGAGCGCCACGACTCCCGTCGAATCGACAACCAGCTTCGAGGCCGCGCCGGCCGCCAGGGCGACCCCGGCTCCTCGCGCTTCTACCTGTCGCTCGAAGATGACCTGATGAAACGCTTCGCCTCGGATCGTGTCGCCGGTCTGATGGAGCGAATGGGACTCGAAGAGGACATGGCGATCGAATCTCGCCTGGTGTCCAAGACCATCGAGAGCGCCCAATCGCGAGTCGAGGGTTACAACTTCGACATTCGCAAGCACGTCGTGGAGTACGACGACGTCATCAACAAGCAGCGCGAAACGATCTACGAAGAGCGCGACAAAGTCCTCCGCAACGAGGACCTGACGGACACGGTCCAGGACTTCATTGATCAGGAGATCGACTTCATCTCCGACCAGTTCCTTTCGACGGAACTGCCGATGAGCCAGTGGAACATGGCCGGCCTGGTCGCGGCCGTCGAGAACATGGGTCTGGGCGGCCCCGAAACCACCGAAGACGCGCTCCTGGACCTGGGCCATCGAGACGCCATCGTTCTTCAGCTCAAGGACCTGGCCGCGGAGAGGTTGGAGGCGCGCGCGAAGGCCAACGCCGACGAGTGGTCGCTCATCGAACGCCTGGTCCTCCTGCGCACGATCGACTCCATCTGGGTGGAGCACCTGACCGAGATCGACGAGATGCGCCAGGGCATCGGACTGCGCGGCTTCGCCCAGGAAGACCCGCTCAACGCCTTCAAGAAGGAGGCCTTCGTCCTCTACGAGGAGATGCGGGCCCTCATCCGCCACCAGCTGGCGACAACGATATTTCGCGTCTCGATTGTCCGCCAGCCGGCCCAGCCTGAAGGAACCGAAGGAACCGGCGAGCCCCCTGAGTCGGGCGACGCCGCCGCAGGCCAGCGCATCGCCAAGGGCGTCGCCAACCTGCGGAAGCCCCTGCCCCAGGGTCGACCATTGGGCGGGTCGAGCAACGCGTCGGCCGGCGGCTCGGGAGGCGCGAGCCGTCCCGGCTACTCGCCGGCAGGCGTCCGAATGGGTCGCAACGACCTCTGCTGGTGTGGTTCGGGGAAGAAGTACAAGAAGTGCCACGGGCAGTAGACGGCCCGGGCGCCCGGCGAGACTCGGCTTTCTCCGGCGAGAGTTGGAGCGCCACGACTCGGACCATCAGGGAGAAGCCGCATAGCCCTCGCGGGGCGGGTCGGCCGGCGGGGCATCGCACCACGCCGAGACAGCGACTCCGCGATCTTGCGCTCGTGACGCTCGCCTTCGCCCTGGGCGCCTGCACCTTGACGGCCTACACCACGCTCCGGATCTGGCAGGTAGGCCAGCAAGACGGCAGGCGCAACGTCGATGCCATTGTCGTTCTGGGCACCGCTCAGTACAACGGCCGGCCGTCGGCAGCGCTGGCCGCTCGTCTCGACCATGCCATCGATCTCTACAACGCTGGTTACGCCCGCTACCTGATCACCACAGGGGGCAACCTGCCGGGCGACCGAACCACCGAAGCGGAGACGGGCTACTGCTACGCCGTCAAGCAAGGCGGCGTCCCACCGTCCGCGATCCTGATGGAAAACACCGGCCGCGACACGCTTGAGTCCATCCAGCACGTACGAGCCATCTTCGACGCCTACGGCCTGCACACGGCGCTCTTCGTCTCGGACCGCAGCCACATGCTCCGCATCCTGCGGCTCGCCCAGGACCAGGGCATCGAGGCCTGGGCTTCCCCAACCACGACCAGCCCCGACGACAACGACCAGGACCTGGCCTACAAGTCGATCGCCCACGAACTGGGGGGCCTGGGCCTCTACGCCTTCGTCGAGGAGGACCCCGGGCCTGCGCGGCCGACCTACGCCGCGCCATCGGTATCGACTGCCAGGTGCTAGCGCGGTCGGCGCCGGCCGAACCCCTCCACGGCGGGTCTCGTGCGCGGTGAGGCGGCCCGGCGTTCAGCGGAACCGGGAATCTCAGTTGACTCGCGCACTATGTGGTGATTTCTCGGCAAACAGCCCAATTTAACCCCTTGGCTCTCCCGAATTGAAACCGTATACTCGGGGCGTCGTCCGCCGCGCTCGGGCCCGTCATCCGTCGCGGCTCCGCTGAGGGGACGATTGCCGTCACACTGAGGAGAGTAGTGAAGCAGGCAGAGGAAGCGGCATTCATCGATCTCATCGCCTGTGAGCGAGATTGCCGCAATTGCAGTTACGCGGCTGCCCTAGATTGCGATGGCAACTGCGGAGTCTGCCCCCACAACATCTATTGCCCCTGCGTGAACCCCGTCGTCGCCCGGAGCAAGAGCGCGCTGCGCTTGATCGAGCTCCGTCCGGTCCTTCTCCAGGACGTGCGAGGCCGCTCCTAGTGGAGCCGGCCGAAATCCGCGATCTGGTCATACGGATCCAGGCGACCTCGGGGCGTCTTTGACCTCAAGGCCAAAGAAGATCGTCTAACCGAGCTGGACACGCGCGTCGGCGAACCCGGCTTCTGGGACGACCAGCGCGCCGCCAAGACGGCCCTGCGCGAGGCTGAGGGGCTTCGCGAGGAGTTGGCCCTGTGGCGCCCCCTCGAATCCCGCGCCGGATCCACACTGGAGCTGCTCGAGCTCGCCCAGGACGAGAGCGACGCGAGCTTGCTCGAGGACGTGGCCAGGGAAGCGGCCGAATTGGATCGTGAGTACGCCACCGCCCGACGCGAGTTGCTCTTCGGCGGCGAGTACGACGGCCGCAACGCCCTGCTGACGATAAGCGCCGGCGCCGGCGGCACCGAGGCCACAGACTGGGCCGAGATGCTGCTGCGCATGTATCTGCGCTGGGCCGAGCGGCACCGCTTCGCCACCGAGATCCTCGACCAGACCGAGGGCGAGGAGACCGGCGTGAAGAGCGTGACCGTTGCGGTCGATGGTCGGGCGGCCTACGGCTTCCTCAAGGCCGAACGAGGCGTTCACAGGCTCGTCCGCATCAGCCCCTTCGACTCTCAGAAGCGCCGTCACACGACGTTCGCTCTCGTCGAGGTCCTGCCCGAGGTGGAGAGCGACATCGAGGTCGAACTCAACTGGGACGAGATCCGGATGGACACCTTCCGCGCGACCGGGGCCGGCGGTCAGCACGTGAACAAGACGGACTCGGCCGTGCGGCTGACCCACATTCCCACCGGGATCGTCTCCCAGAGCCAGAATGAACGCTCTCAGACCCAGAACAAGGAGACGGCCGCCAAGCTGCTCCAGGCCAGACTCCTCGCCCGAGCGGTGGAGGAGCACGAGGCCGAGCTGCTCAAGCTGCGGGGCGAACACGTCGAGGCTGGCTGGGGCAACCAGATCCGCAGCTACGTCCTGCACCCCTACCAGATGGTCAAGGACCACCGCACCGACGTGGAGACCGGCAACACTTCCGCCGTTCTGGACGGCGACCTCGACGCCTTCATGCAGGCCGAGCTGGAGCGCGAAGCCACGGGCACGGTCGTAGGCGAAGGGCCCCGACCGGCGGCCGGATAGCGTGTCCATCTCCTACCGGCCGCCACGTCAATCCGAGCTGGGCGACTGCGCCCTCGTCTGGTACTCCGCCGTCGACGACTACATGGCCCGTCTGAACAGGCCGCTGCCGTCGCCCTACCTGGACCCGCTCCTGACCTTGCTGAAGCACCTTCTGACCACCGACCCGGAGCGATTCCTCGTCGCGGTGCGCGGCGCCGAAGCCGGTCGAGATCGCGATCAGGTGGTCGGCTTCGGGATCGCCGCCCAGCGCGAGCACGTCTGGTTCCTCTCACAACTGTACGTCCTGCCGCACGAGCAGCGCGGCGGCATCGGACGGGCGCTGCTGACGCAGATCCTGCCGTCCGTCCCGACGCCGGGGGCGGATCCTGCGGACCCCACGGGTTCGGCCGACCGCCGCCCCGGCGTCCTCGCCATGTGCACCGACTCGGCTCAGCCCGTCTCGAACGCCCTTTACTCTCGCTACGGGATCGTGCCCCGCATGCCGGTCTTCAACCTCGTAGGCACGCCCAATCCCTCGACGCTGGCGCGGCTTCCCGCCGGAATCGGGGCCGTTCCCTTCGGCGGGTTGGACTCGTCCGGCGCCGCCGAGTCGGCCACGATCGACTCCATCGATAGAGCCGTCCTGGGCTATGCCCACGGCGCAGATCACGCCTACCTGCGGGCCACGGGCCGGACGGGCTTCATCTACCGATCGGACGACGGATCCGCCGTCGGCTACGGCTACAGCTCCGAGGCGGGACGCTTTGGACCGGTGGCGCTACTGGATGCGACCCTGACCGCACCCGTGCTGGGCCACCTCATGAATGCCATTCGCCCCAGAGGGGCCACCACGGTCTGGGTGCCCGGCGCCAACGACCGGGCCATGGTTGCGCTGCTGCGCGCCGGCCTGCGCATGGAGGGCTTCCCTGCGCTCGTGTGCTGGACGCGGCCCTTCGCCGATTTCGAGCGCTATCTGCCCGCCAGTCTGGCGCTGCTCTAGGCGCCCGAAGCCGAGTCCCCGCCCAGGCCGGCAACTTAGCAGCGTGGGGCAAACCGACCGATCGGATCGGTGCTAGCCTCATGGCCATGGTGAGCGCGGACACATCAGTCTCCAAACCGAGCCAGACCCGTCGATCCGGCGCGTCAGACCAGAGTCCCGAGGCTCCAGTGCCCGGCAGGATCGTGCTTGCCATGCAGGGCGTCACCAAGGCCTATCCCAACGGCCGCGTGGCGCTGCGGGGAGTGGACCTGACGATCCCAGACGGCGACTTCGTCTTTCTCGTGGGTCCGTCGGGCGCCGGCAAATCGACCATCATCAAGCTCCTCATCCGCGACGAGCTGCCGACCAAAGGCCTGGTTCTCCTCGACGGCCGCGATCTCGGTCGTCTCAATCGTCGAGATGTGCCGAAGGTCCGACGCAAGATCGGCATCGTCTTCCAGGACTTCAAGCTCCTGCCCAACATGACGGTCCGCGACAACGTGGGCTTCGCCCTCGAGGTGACCGGTGCGAGGCGCCGCGAGATCGACGTCGCCGTCGATCGGGTCTTGCGCGTGGTTGGTTTGACCGGCCAGGCGGACCAGCTCCCCAGCCAGCTCTCCGGCGGCGAACAGCAGCGGACCGCTATCGCGCGAGCCCTGGTCCACAACCCGCGGCTCTTCATCGCCGACGAACCCACCGGGAACCTCGACCCGATGATCAGCTGGGAGATCATCCAGCTGCTTCTCCGCATCAACGAACTGGGCGTAACTGTGCTGATGGCTACTCACAACGCCGAGGTTGTGACGGCCGTTCGCAAACGTGTGGTGGCGCTCGAGAACGGCCGGATCGTGCGCGACGAATCCGACGCCGCCTACCATCGCGAGGACTGAGTGTTCGCCTTCATCGGCTTCAGCCTGCGCCGCGCCTGGCAAGGATTCTGGCGCAACGGCCTGATGAGCCTCGCCGCAACGGCCACGATGGTCTTGATGCTGGTGATGCTTTCCGGCCTGGTCATCCTGCTCACCGGTCTGGACGCAACGCTCGACTACGTCCAGCAGGAGGTCCAGGTCGTTGCCTACCTCAAGGATTCGGCCACCCAGCAGGACATCGACGGTTTGAAGGCATCTCTTCAGCGAATGCCCCAGGTAACTCAGGTCACATCCGTCACCAAGGAACAGGCCTACAAGGACTTCGTGGCCCGGCACCCCGACGAGGCCGACGTGATCAACTCCCTCCCGACCAACCCGCTGCCCGCATCACTGCAGATCAACTTGCGCGACCCCAACGACTATCTCGACGTCGCCACGTACCTCAAGAGCCAGCCCGGCGTGGACCGCGTCCTCAACATCAAACAAACGGTCGACCAGATGGTCACGGTCATCGGCATCCTCCGAGCCGGTGGGGCGGTCATCCTCGGCGTCGTCGGTCTCATCGTCCTGTTCATCATCGTCAACACGATCCGGCTTGCGGTCGTCGCGCGTTCCGACGAGATCGAGATCATGCGTCTTGTCGGGGCATCCGACGCGTTCATCCGCTGGCCGTTCATATTCGAGGGGGCGATCGTCGGGCTGCTGGGGGCGGCCATCACCATCGGCTTGCTGCTCGCCGGCCAGGGGCCTATAACAAGCTTCCTCTCGGACTACTTCAAGGTTCTGCCCGTCCAGGCCAGCGCGACGGTCGGCCAGAACATCGTCTTGATCGTGCTGGGAACCGGGGTCGGGATAGGCGTCCTCGGCTCGTATCTATCTGTACGCAGCTATCTCATTCGCTGATCGTCGTACCGATCTGCGTTCCAAGCGCCTGAGGTTCCGATCTATGTCGTCCGCGCCAACTCCCCAGACTCCAGACGAGCCCAATTCGTCTCCTCCGGTTCCGAAGACCAGGCTCGACCGCAAGCAGGTTTCCCGGCCGCCCGCCGTCGCGGCCGACACGAGCCGGGTCGAAGCCGCCGCTGCGGACGAGCGCATCGAGAGCAGCGGGTCCGGGGGCTCGGGCTCGTCCGCTCGTCGCATCCTGGCACCGTCGCGCTTCAGCCTGATCCTGGTCGCGGTCATCGCCAGCGGCGCCCTGTTCCTGGGCGGCTACTCTCTCGGAGCCCACATCGCCACCACGCCCGGAACTCCATCGGACCAGGAATCTCGTTTCAGCGCCTTCTGGGACGTCTACTCGCTGATCCAGACCGACTACGCCGGCTCGCCAAAGCCGAGCCAGGATCAGCTCGTCCAGGCGGCCATCAAGGGCATGATCGACAGCCTCAACGACCCGTGGTCGAGCTATCAGGGCCCCACGGACTTCCAGAATTCACTGCTGAGCGTGGGCGGTCAGGCCGAGGGGATCGGCGTCCAGGTTCAGCTTCAACCGATCGACCCCAACGCGGGCACCTCGTGCACCGCGATCGGCAACGGCTGTGAGCTGGCCGTCGTGCAGCCGATTCCCGGATCGCCCGCCGAGGCGGCCGGGGTCCAGCCGGGCGACGTGATCGTCTCGGTGAACGGGACCACGCTCGATGGCAAGACGGTGGACCAGGCCACCGCCCTGATCAAGGGGCCCAAGGACACCGCGGTGACGATCGGCCTGCTCCGCGGGACAATCACGATCAGCCTGACGATCACTCGCAAAGTCTTCAACGAGCCCGAGATAGAAACCAAGACCCTGGCCAACGGAGCCGTCGCCTACATCCACGTGACCGGCATCAACCCGCCCGCAAGCTCCCAATTCGACCTCGCGCTCTCGACCGCACTCAAGGCCGGCCAGCACAACGTCATCCTGGACCTTCGCGGCAACCTGGGCGGCTACGTGGCCGATGCGGTCAAGATCGCCAGCGAGTTCATCGGTTCGGGCGTCATCGCATACCAGCAGGATGCCTCCAACGCGATAGCGGAGGTCACCGCCACGTCCGGAGGCCTGGCCACGGACCCCAGCGTGCATCTCGTCGTCCTCGTGGACGGCAACACGGCGTCCGCCTCCGAGATCCTGGCCGGCGCTCTCCAGGCACGCGGCCGCGCCAAGCTCGTCGGTTCCAAGACCTACGGCAAGGGCGTCGTCCAGGAGTGGTTGCCACTGCCCAACGACATGGGCGGCATCCACCTGACGATCGCCCGCTGGCTGACCCCGAACAAGGTCTGGATTCAGGGCAAGGGTCTCCAGCCCGACGTGCCGATCAACACCGACAACGCCCGGGCGGGCACCGACCCGGTCCTCGATGCGGGATTGGCGCAGCTCGGCTTCCCGGCCGAGTCCGGCGCCTCGGCGAGCCCGGCAGCGAGCCCGAGCCCGGCAGCGAGCCCGAGCCCGGCAGCAACCAGCCCGGCGCCCGGCGCGAGCTGATCTGCGGCGAGCCGCGCCAAGGCAGTCCTGCGACCCGCGCCGCCGAATGGGTAGTTTGCGTGGTTGGCCCACCTTCCGATACCATGCCGGAGAACGAAAGGAGGTGATGTGCAGTGTCTGATTTAGCCACGCGCTGCACCACCTCGCTAGGAGCCGGACTCTAAGACCGGCCACCGGCGGGTGGTGTCAGATATGCAATCCGAATGCCGGTCCTTCGGGGCCGGCATTCGTGCGCTCTCGGCGAACTACTGTCGGCGGGTTCCGATTCCAAACGACCGGCCGGCCTCCGCTCGCTCGAGCGCCGGCACGGCTGGGGCGCCCGCGTTCGATCGTTCGATTCCCGGTGGCGCCTCCGGTCCGCTAACCTCCTGATAGCCAACCCGCAACCCCTGGAGCCCCCCGTGGCCGAAGAAAAGACCGTTGCCCAGAACCGAAGAGCGCGCCACGAGTACTCGATCGAGGATTCCTTCGAGGCGGGCATCGTGCTGACCGGGACCGAGATCAAGTCGGTGCGCGCCGGCAAGGTCAGTCTGGCCGAGTCCTATGCGCGCATCGACGCCGGCGAAGCCTGGCTCATCAGCGCCACGATCCAGCCCTGGGACACCGGCAACCGCTACAACCACGAGCCCAAGCGGCCCCGCAAGCTGCTGCTGCACCACGATCAGATCCTGGGCCTCCTGCTGAAGACCAAGGCCAAGGGCCTGACTCTCGTGCCCCTCAAGATGTACATCACCGAGCGCGGCCGGGCCAAGCTGGAGATCGGCCTGGGCCGGGGCAAGCAGCAGCACGACCGCCGCCACGACATCGCCGACCGCGACTCTCGGCGCGAAATGGAGCGGGCCATCGCCGACGCCGATCGCGGCCGCGACCGAGTCCGGTAGGCGGCCGGCTCCACCGGTCGCAAATTGACCTGGCCCGGGGGCGCTGTACAATCCGCGGGCGCCCGTCGCAGGCACAATCCGTGCCGGCACCGCGCTCGGTATGCGGCTCTGTGGGGATGCGTGGTTTCGACAGGGGCCGGCTACCGGAGAACGCGAGCCGAGGTTGGTCTCCAGGCCTCGTAAAAAGGAGCCCAAAAGAAGTAACTGGCAACAACCAGTCTGCTCTCGCCCTCGCTGCTTAGGCAGTAAGGTGAGCGTGGAAGCAGCCTCACCTCCGTGGGCTGTGGAAGCGTCATTCAGCGGAGGT
>Ga0182017_10000072_pt1 | contig 72017 bp, 59 predicted proteins | sample 712E3DmetaG_FD_120492 | JGI IMG/M metagenome (GOLD analysis project Ga0182017, IMG submission 120492) | Permafrost microbial communities from Stordalen Mire, Sweden - 712E3D metaG | ecosystem: Environmental > Terrestrial > Soil > Wetlands > Permafrost | place: Sweden: Stordalen | collected... | reverse complement strand
CAAGTAGGTTGGTCTGCACTACATCGCGTTTTCAATCGACCGAAGTTGAAAACAAAGTACTTCCAAAAGAAAAAAGAGAACACAATGTCAAAATCTCAGTGTTGGTGACGAACTTCGGCTAGGGTGCGATTCTCTAGAACTTTCAGCCCTTGCACCACGACTGGCCCACGGGTCAGTAGATTCCCGATGCATTCCACCGTAGCGTAGCTCAGGAGCGGTGAGTGCCAACTCCTGAGAAAACTTCGTGCTTTCAATTCAGCCTGTCGGCTTGTGTGGCTTTCCCGCTCTGCCATGAAGCTGGCTGCGAAGGTTGCGCGCGCGCTGCTGTCGTTCCGGGCCTCAGGTGGCTCGCAGCCTTTCCGAAGTGGGTGCTTCCCGGGGAATCCTGCAAACGTGACGAGGTGGTACGATGATGGATACCGAAGCCTTCCGTGAATTCAAGACGGGTCTCTCGCTGCTTCGAGATAACTACTCCGCGAAAGCCCTGCAGCATATCCAGCGCGCCGCTGAACTTGAAAAAAACAATCCTTATTATATGTCTTACCTCGGTGTGGCCCTTGCGCGCACGGAACGAAAATGGGCGGATGCGGAGCGCATGTGCGACACCGCCGTGCATATGAAGCGCAATCAGGCGCAGCTTTATTTGAATCTCGCGGAAGTCTACATGGCTGCGGGGCGCAAGGAAGACGCGCGGGAAGCCCTCATCGCCGGCATGAAATATGCGCGCCGCGATATCCGCTTGAACATCGCCATGGCCAAGCTCACGCCGCGGCGCTCGCTGATTTTCTCGTTCCTGGGACGCAAGCATCCGTTGAATCGCCACTTCGGAATGCTGCGCCACCGGACGCTGCAGGCCATCGGCAGGACTTGAGAGCCGCAGGACGCTGCGATCTTCCCTAACCCCCAAACGCAGGAAGGGCGGGTGGCCACAAACCATCCGCCCTTCTTGTTTCTCACCCCTGATTGCCTATAAGTGTATCGCCGCCCCCCGTGGGTATTTTGGGGAGGGCTTCCTGGAAAGTCCTGACGAGCCGGTCTATTTACGCTGATGGGCGCGGCCGAAACTGTAACCGCCTTGCAGCCCCATCTCCATCAGAATCTTGAATCCGATCCCAATGAGGCCGTTGGGCAGCGGGTCGCGCCGCACGACTTCCGCCAGGTACTCGTGGCTCATCGAGCTGGGGTCCTTGGAGTACGGCATGGTCACGAACAGCCGCATGCCTAGCTCGTATTTCTCCTCGCTGGACTGGAAAAACACGCCGCTGCGGGAAACGCTCAGCGAGCCGCGGATATCATCGAACGGCTCCTTCTCTGGATCCGACGGCCGCAGATGCATCAACTGGGTGATCCTGCAACGCCGGCTACCGCGGCGTTCTGCCTGCGAAGGCCGTGGTGGCATACCGCTATTGTTGGTTCCTGTTTTCATTATGAACTCGGCCGGGGACGCCATGAATGGCCACCTCTCCTCATACAGGTCTTGTATAGAGATGAGGATAAAGCCGCATAGGCACAAAACCTATAGGGAAACGGTACTTGGCAGAAAGTAGTGCGTCCTGCAGCAATTGTAGTACGAAAGTACGGCTCCCGGCAAACCGGTCTTCACCCTGTTTTCGCCCGCCAGCTTCCGTCCGCGTGACTTCCGCCCCGCAGTTGTGCGATTCTCTAGCTGAAATTTCCACGCTGACGAAGGAACCCATGCTCAAGCGATTCAAAGATTTGTCGGAGAAAGAGATTCTCGCCCTCGCCATTACCAGCGAAGAAGAAGACGGCCGCATCTATGGCGCGTTTGCCGACGCCTTGCGCGAATCGTATCCCGCAACCGCGGAAATGTTTGAAGAGATGCGCACGGAAGAAGCCGGCCATCGCGATCGCCTGCTGGCCTTGTTCCGCCAGCGCTTCGGCGATCACATTCCCCCGATTCGCCGAGAAGACGTCCGGGGCTTCCTGCAACGCCGTCCGGTTTGGATGATGCGCCCGCTTGGCGTGAAAGTCGCTCGCCGCCAGGCGGAAATCATGGAGATGGAAGCCAGCCGCTTCTATTCCCGCGCCGCCAGCCTTACCTCCGACGTGCACATGCGCGAACTGCTGAACATGCTGGCCGATGAAGAGCGCAAGCACCAGCGGGCCGCCGGGGCGTACGAAGACAAGTACCTCACGGAAACGGCAAAATCCCTGGAAGAGGAATCGCATCACCGGCTGTTTGTGCTGCAATTCGTGCAGCCCGGGCTGGCCGGGCTGATGGATGGTTCCGTATCCACGCTGGCGCCGCTTTTTGCCGCGGCCTTCGCGACGCACAAAAGCTGGGACGCCTTTCTTGTCGGAATGGCGGCAAGCATCGGCGCCGGCATATCCATGGGCTTCGCCGAGTCGCTTTCTGACGATGGCTCGCTTACCGGGCGCGGGTCCCCTTGGATTCGCGGCACGGTGACCGGCTTGATGACCAGCGCCGGAGGGCTCGGCCACACGCTTCCCTTCCTCATCCCGGACTTCCGGCTGGCCATCGGTGTCGCGGTCATCGTCGTGGCCATCGAGCTGGGTGTCATCAGCTACATCCGGCATCGCTACATGGACACGCCGTTTTTGCAGGCAGCGTTTCTGGTGATTGTCGGCGGAATCCTGGTGTTTCTCACCGGCTGGCTGATTGGGAGCTCCTAACATCAATCATTTGGATTGCGCGGCGAAGAAGTCGGAATTCCTGCACCGAGAATATCGTAAAAGGGCGGTGCGCAAACCCGTGAGGCGTCGTACACTAGCGGGCGAAGCAGGCAGGGCATCGGGTCGAGTGGCACCACATCAAATTCAAGGGGAGACGAAATGTTGAAGGGAGTTGTGTTGGGGATCGTGCTGGGAGTTGTGCTGGTGATGGCCGGAGTCTACTTTTATTTTTCTTCCGGGCACGTGCCCGTAGCCACGAACTCACCGGAGATGCCACTAGAGAGGAAATTCGCGGCGGCGGCGCTGCACGCGTACCTCGACCAGCAACCGCACCCGAATCCGCAAGTGGCGGCGGATGAACCGAATTTTCTGGCTGGCGCAAAGGTATACAAGGACCAGTGCGCCTTTTGCCACGGTCTGCCCGGCGAGCCGAAGACGATGGCTGCCGACGGCATGTTCCCTAAGCCACCGCAGTTGTTTCGCGGCGTGGGCGTGACCGACGACGAGCCCTGGGAGACCTACGTCAAGGTAGAAAGCGGCATCCGCATGACGGGCATGCCGGGATTCAAGGAGCATCTGAGCGATCGCCAGATGTGGCAGGTGAGCGTGCTCCTGAAACATGCCGACGGGCTTCCGCCAACCGTGAAGGATTTCCTGACCGGTGAGACTCCCGCTCCGGTAGCCGTGACCTCGGGAGCGCCCGCGACGCCAGCGCCGAGCATTGCGACAGCGCCGCCGGCGGGAACTGCCAGGAAGTAAGCCGGATTTTTCAGCCACGCGCAAAAGAAAAGCCGCAGGACTCGAAGACTCGCCGGGCACTACAGAGCTGTCTCCCAGTTTGCTTAACAACACCAAAATAAGTCATTCCGAAGGCGGAGTTTGCTGCGGTGCACCGAAACTTGTCATTCCGAGGGCGGGGTTTGCCCGAGGAATCTGCTTTTTCTTGGATTGTCGCTGCACCTTCGGGATATCAGACAACAGCGATCAGCAATCAGGAAGCGAAGAGGAAGAGTAAGGCTAACGCCCCGACCCGGTCGGCGTAGCCGCCGGCCCGTCTTCTGTTCTCCGTCATCCTCTGGCAGCGCCCACTCTTATTTCGCCTCCTGCCCAGCCCTGTCATCCCGACCGGAGCGGCCCGATCTTTTCTTCCGCGCCGCTTTTTGGCGCGTCGGGCCGCGCAGTGGAGGGATCCCTCTTCGCTTCTCTTCTCTCTGCCAATCTCTGCGTCGGCGTTTACCCCGACCCGGTCGGGGCGTTATCTTTCGTTTTTTCTACGCCCAACATTCCCTAACAAATGTCTTGACACTCGAATAACTATCTGCCATACTCCTCCACGTTGGAAAGTGTGCCCCGCGTCTTTTTCCATCGCGGATTTCCCCTCACTCCGATTTCAATTGTCTATCAGGAAATTTTGCTTTCCTGGATACGCTCCTATGCCCGCTCGTCCCCCTCCGCCTAAGCCCTTCCGAATCACACACTTTCAAATCAGTATGAAAACAAACCACTTCATCCCCCTTTAGAATCAACACTTTCAAAAAAAGGGGGGAGGGGTCCTCACCACTTGTATTGCGCCCCGCCTTGGCAAATCCGCAAAGGGTGGGCTGGGGCTTATGGCAATCAAGATTGTTCTGGAACAAGAGGAAGGAAGAGAACCCCAAGACACAGCCTCTCACCACAAGGCTAGGGCACCCAGAATTTGCTTCGCATTTATCGTCCGGGCCACGAACTCTCCCGTCAATGAGAGGCGGGTGAGAGTGATTCCGCGGCGTGTTGATGTTCTTTGGCCCTCTGCAATGCGATACCCGCCGCGCAGTGGTAATAGTCTGCGAGACCCTTGTGATTCTGGTAGGGCGTCGGATAGATCTTGCCGTACATACTGGGGTGCGTCGCGAAGTAATCTGCGAGTTCTTGCTCTTCCTTTTCCTTTTGCTGCAATTCTTGCGCCTTCTCTTCATAGTACGCAGCAATACGCCGGTGATCGTCCGATGTCTTTGCATTTTTAAGCGCCACGTTCAGTTCTTTGTCATTTGAGATAGCCTGCGGGGCGGCATGAGCGGAACCATTGCCCAGCGGTAAGCACACTGGAAAAACCGCGGCAAACAATGCGTTCCTGAGATTTTGGTGGAAACCCTTTGTTAGCATGGGAGGCCCCTCCTGGATCAATTGCTAGGTTTTGTACACCGCGGATTCCATGACTGGATTCACGCTTACAAAATCACCCTGCAAAATCATTCATAAAGAAGGCCGGAAGAGTTCATAAGGATTTGCTGAATGACTGGGGTTTTGCCGGTTAGGCCAGATGGTGTGGTGTGCTGTTCTGCTGGGGAGGAGTTCCGCCATTCACCGAAACCCTATGCTTTTTTAGTTTATTCATTATGGCCTTCTTACGCATTGCTTACGCGCGCTCCCGCAGGCTTAGGCGAGAAAGGGAACGCGCACGGTCAGATGACTCGGTCATTGTTGCTGCAGCCTGGCGACAATCTCCCGAATCAAGCCCCAAGACCGTGCGCATTGGTGTCGCTTCTCTTTCCGCACGCACAGGTGATCGGCTTAGAGCGCCGGAGACGGCAGCGTTCGCACCTCTAATGACAGTTGTGACTGGCACCAACGCGTTCTCTGGCAAACGAAGGCTGCGTGCGGGACGCGGGGACGATTTCAGAGCCGGGCACGGTGTCGTGGCCGGCCAGACAACAGGAGAGTGAGATGCGAGCATTCAACAATGATTGTAGGATTTCTTGGCTGCTGTTGATTGTCTTGGTGAGTACAATCGCGGTTCCCGTCTGTTCCTTCGCGGACGATGACAACACAGGCAAGAAGGCGAGTGATCCTCCCGCAAAACCGGCTGCGGCAAAGATCGCATCGCCCGCGCCCCTGACCGAGCGCGAGCGATACTTCCTCGATCAGTTGGAGGAACTCAAAAGGCGCGTCGCGGAACTCGAGTCCAAGGCCAGTTCGTCTGTGGTCCCCGCAGCCGCAACGCCGGCCCCGCAGCCTGCTTCATCAAGTCTTACCTCTCCCTCCGCTGCTACGAGCAACATCGGCCCCGCATCTGCACCCACGGTTCAAGCTGCTGTGACGCAATCGCCGAGCGTTTCCACGGCCGCCACGCCTGCACAAAAGACAAAGATCGATCCTTTCTCGGACTGGGACTGGACCTGGCTCAACGGCAATCCGCGCAACAAAGATGTAGCCTTCGATTCAAAATTCTTCACGCCGGAAATCCGGGCTGATGTTACCTATACTTACGATTTCAACAAACCGATAGACGACTCGATGGGCGGGTCGAGCGAGCTGTTTCGCTCCAACGAAATCCAATTGGAGCAACTTGGCATCGGGGGCGACTTCCACTACGACAACGTGCGCGCCAGATTCATGACTCAATTTGGCATGTATTCCACAACCACGGCCCGCAATGACCCCAGCTACGCCAAGGGGCAATGGAATATCAACGATGCGGACCGCTACCTGGCAGAGGCATATGGTGGCTACCACCTGAACGTGTTGAACGGGATCAACATTGACGCGGGAATCTTCATGTCGTACGTCGGCCTGTTCAGCTATTACAACTTCGACAACTGGGCCTACCAGCCCTCGTACGTTTCTTCCAACACGCCATGGTTTTTCCAGGGCTTGCGAGTGCAGATCTTCCCTACGGCCCATTTGAAGATTGAGCCGTGGTTCATCAATGGATGGCAATCGTACGCCTCATCCAACTCGAGAAAGGGTGTGGGCGGACAGATCAAGTGGACTCCGAAACCCTGGTTGAACATCATATCTAACAACTACGGTCTCGGCCATGACGACCTGTACATACCGAAGCGCGGCCGCATCCACACTGACAACAGCGTCGAAGTCAGATACTTCAATCGCCCGGAGAATCTTGGTTTGGACAAAATGGCGTTCTCCTTCACCGGCGATCTGGGCTGTGAGTTTGGGGGCGGCGTGAGCTGCTACGGCGATAAAGCGGGTGGCCCCAAGCAGAGCTTCATCGGCTACATGATTTACAACCGCTTCTGGTTCCACAGGGATATGTTCGGGGTAACGGTCGGCGGCGGCCAAATTAACAATCCAGGACGCTATCTGGTCCTAATCCCGCCCATCAATGGTGAAACGGCATCCTCCGCGGCGATCAACTCACCTTACTTCACCGGGAATCCCGGGGACCCATTCAAGGCCTGGGATTCGTCGTTGACGTTTGACTACATGCCCAGGCAGTGGCTCACTTTCCGCTGGGAGTACGACTACCGCCACGCGAGTGTTCCGTATTGGTCTGGTCGCGGCGGAATAACGCCGTCTGGTTCGGGAGGAGTGCCTTATACCAACAATGGATCTCCCCAATTCTATGCTTGCAACGACGGAAATTCGTCCTTGCAACTAACCGAACCCGCAGCGGCAACTGCCTGCGGAGCACTGGGCAGCACCGTATGGTTCCCCGATCTGCGCAAAGATGAGCAACTCATCGACATCGACATCATGGTCAAGTTCTAGTGTTGAGTTCGGGATTCCTTGGAGGGGAAAACCTGAAGGCTGGTGGCCCGGTCGCTGGTGGTTGGTTCGCTTTCCCCTTGCGTGGGGCTTCGTCAGCCTCAGGATACCAGCTTTGTAGCTGAATGAAGCGTAATGATGAAGTGGGCGGCCTTCGATAAGAGCGAAGGCCACCCAGAATTGTCCCAGCGCACTAAAGGTGCGCCATCCGCAAAAGATAGGCGACCCGAATGTGCCTCAGGGCGCTAAGCCCGTGCCACGCGGCGAGGGGGCGTAATGGAACACCGCGGCGGTCATATCATCCGACTGCCCGCAATTCCTGGAGAATTCCTGGATGGCCGAGAAAACGTGGTTCAGGAGATCCGTCGGGGAATCGCCCCCATGCCTCCGGCAGACATCCTGGACTCCGCCCAAATCGAACTCCCGGCCGTGAACATTCCGCGCATCGGTCAATCCATCGGTGCAGAACAAGACGGAATCACCCGGCTCGAGGTTGAGCGTGAATTCGTCGTAGATAACTCCACTGAATAATCCTGGCGGGAATCCGGCAAGTTGCAGGACGCTACATTCGTTTCCACGGATGAGCAAGGGGCCGAGCATGCCGGCGCTTGTAATGCGCATCTGCGCACGAAGCGAATCAAAAATGGCGTACTGAATCACGGTATAGCGTTCTGTGATGCCGCGAAGCAGCAGCCGCTTGTTCAGGAGGGAGACAACCTGGGCGGGGGCCTGGCCGGTCTTGTGGACGCCGCGCAGTGTGCCAACCGCCAGCGCGGCGTAGAGCGCCGCCGGAAGGCCTTTCCCGCACACGTCGCCCACGTATAGGCCGATCAGGCCGTCGGGAAGGAGGAAGTAGTCCAGATAATCCCCACCTACCTCGGCCACAGGCTGGAATTCGTGGGAAATGGTCACGCAATCGGTGCGTAAAGGCTCCCCGGGAAGCATGACGCTTTGGATGGCGCGCGCTTCCTCGAGCTCCTGCTCGCGCAACTTCTCGATGGAATGAAGATCGGCTGGGTGAGCGAGAACAGACATGGTTTTGTCCGGAGGGGAGAGTACACCGAGAGAGGGAACAACAGAGTACTAAGCGTAACACAGGGTTGGTTTGGCCCGGGCGAAATCTCGGGGGATTGTTCCCAAGTGCACCTGGGGTCGCGGAAATGCCTGAACCGCCAGGATCTTTTATCCGGACGCAAGACGGCAGCGGGAAGCCGGCCTTAGCCGATAACGTGATTCGGCCCAAGCCGGTTCTTCCGGAGTTCGTGGCCAGGCAAAGTTCGTTGGTCTCGTACGCTCCGTAGGTTAATTAGTGCGCAGCGATTTGTTCGCCGCCGTTGACTTGGTTGGTCGCTGCGTCATAATGAAATTCCCTTCCAGATAAGCCCTGTTGCCCCGGGCGGCCGAATTGCGCATGCATCCCTCATCAGTGGGGTTGTGTAGTCAGCCCTTGCGGCGCAAAGAAAGCCGGCACTATGACCCCGACTTCTCGTAATGGCCGGCTCAGACGAGTACCCACGTGTAACCATGTCAACCGTCATTGCGGTGTTTGCTTCCAGTGCCGCTCGCGAGCTCGCGGGAAGAGCAAGCTCGGCGCGTGGTGGAGTCCATAGCCGCAGGCTGAGGGGCGGTCCGATGCGAATTGGGGTGCGATTTTAAGCTCGTAGCCGGCGCACGATACCGGAGGCACGCATGATCAGAAGAAGCAGAATCGCGATAAAGCTGGCCATCTCGTTTGCATTCCTGGTGTCGATCGTGTTTGGCCTGGGTTGGCTGGGACTCAGGGGCATGGGCCGTATCAATGCAGATTTGGAGGAGATTGTTAGCAAGCGATGGGCCAGGTTGCAATTGTCGCGGGAAGCCTTGAGATATTCCAACCTGAATAATCGCATCATCATGGAGGTGTTTTTATTAAACCGCAGGGAGGAGATCGAACCTCTACTAAAGGTTCGGGAAGAAAATTCACGAAAAATCGCCGCTCTCCTGGAGCAACTGGGCGCTGGGGTCACCAGCGGCAGGGAGCAAGAGCTACTCGATGTTGTCAATCGCACGAGGACGCCATATATCAACAGTTACAAGCAAGCGCTGAGACAACTCCTGGAAGAAAACAAACCTGAGCAGGCGAGGGCGACAATAGTTGGAGTTACTCTGCCCAAATTGATTGCCTATCACGACGCTTGGAACTCGTTTGTAGATTTCCAAGATAGGCGGATAGATCAGGCTGCAAAGCACAGCAAGGCGAATTATGAGCAGACTCACAGAATAGTCCTTGTTCTAATCATTCTTGCGATAGTTACGACCGGAGCTACGGGAGCCTTCGTCATTGGCTCCATCACCAGCGAGATTACCGAACGGGAGAATGCAGAGAAGAAAGTCATCCATTTGAACGCAGAACTGGAGCAAAAAGTGCTCCAGCGGACAGCGGAGCTGACGGAATCCATCGGAAAACTGGAACAGGAGGCGAGCGAGCGGGAGCGGGCTGAGGCAAAGGCTAAACGAGCGCAGGAGACCGCGGAAGAAGCGAGTGGAGCAAAGAGCACCTTTCTTGCCATGATGAGCCACGAGATTCGCACCCCCATGAACGGCATTCTGGGCATGACTGAGTTAGTTCTGGACACGGACCTCACAACCGAGCAACGAGAGAAACTTGTACTGGTTCGATTTTCAGCGGAATCCCTCCTCTCCATCATCAACGACATACTGGATTTTTCGAAGATAGAAGCCGGGAAACTGGAGATTGAATCGATCCCCTTTGATTTGCGCGAGAGTTTGGGCGAAACCATGAAGCCGCGGAGTTTTCGCGCAGACCAGAAAGGGTTGAAAGTTAGCTGCGAAGTAGCGCCAGACGTTCCTGAGGCGCTGCTCGGCGATCCCGGCAGGATTCGCCAGATTCTGGTCAATATGGTAGGTAACGCCATCAAATTCACCGAACGGGGCGGAGTCTTTGTTAGCGTGAACGAGGAATGCCACGATGGCGGAGTCACCAGCCTGCATTTCGCCGTAAAAGACACTGGCATAGGTATCCCGATGGATAAACAAGAGAAGATCTTCGAGGCATTCTCCCAGGCCGACGGCTCCATGACTCGCAAGTATGGCGGCACCGGGTTGGGATTGGCGATCTGCGCGAAACTTGTGAAGATGATGGGCGGAAGAATATGGGTGGAGAGTCAACCTGGCCAAGGCAGCACATTCCACTTCACTCTGCGGTTGGCTGTGCAGGACACTCCTGCCCACGGTCGGGAACCTCTCCAACCGGAGCAGTTACGCGATCTGCACGCTCTGATTGTGGAGGACAACCTCAAAAACCGAAGCGCCCTGAAGGGCATTCTCACTCGTTGGGGTATGAAGACAACAGTGGTCAAGGGCGGCCATGCCGCTCTTCAGGCAATCGAAGCCGCCAAAAGAGCTGGCCGTTCCTTTCCTTTGATCCTGTTGCATGAACAGATGCCAGAGAAGGACGGCTTTACGTTCGCTGAACGGATCAAAAGGGATCCGGAGTCTGCGGGTACAACTATCATTCTGCTCGCGTCTCCCGGGCACTTGGGGGACGCGGCCCGTTGCCGCAACCTCGGGATTTCCGCCTACCTTGTGAAACCGATTCGCCAGGGAGAACTGCTGCAAGCGATTTGTGCTGTCTTGCATTCGCCAACGCAAAAGGAAACTCGGTTGGTGACGCGTCATACGTTGCGAGAGGCCCGGAATCGGCATCGAGTGCTGTTGGTGGAAGACGACGCCGTAAATCAAATGTTTGCAGTCAGTCTTCTTGAGAGGCGCGGGTACATCGTTTCCGTCGCAGGCAACGGCCGGCAAGCGCTGGCGGCCCTGAAAAAGAAAGACTTTGATGTGGTGCTGATGGACGTGCAGATGCCGGAGATGGATGGTTTCGAGGCCACTGCGGCAATTCGGGAAAGGGAACGTGCTGCAGGCAGACACACCCCGATCATCGCCATGACTGCACACGCCCTCCAGGGTGATAAGGAGCGGTGCCTGTCAGCGGGCATGGACGCTTACATTTCAAAACCTATTCAGACGAATGAGTTTTTCGCGACGATCGAGAAGATTGCCGGAAACCGTGATGCGGGCGGTCCATCGAATGTGCTGGAGACTCAAGGGGAACTGGCACACTGGGAGTAGGGGTTCCTTTGGCCGGAGGCCGAGAGGAAGAGTGAAGACGAAGAGCCTACCCCTTGCAGACACCGCAAAGAGTAGGGCACCCAAAGTTGTCTCAGCGCATTGAGCTTGCGTCACCCGCCCTGCGGGAGTTCTAAGTACTAAGTGTTCAGTTATAAGTTAATAAAAGACAACCCAAACCACGACACTTCGGACATGCGTGAAGGATCAGGTATTGAACTGCTCCAGCGGGGTGATTTCTTCCGCGGACTGACTTGCAAATTCTTTGCGTTCGTTTGCGGCGGCGTTGCGGAAACAGAGGCAGACGACTGCAGCGTGCACGACAAACCCCGAAGCCAGGGTGATGGCGGCGCCGGCGAGACCCCAGAGCGGGATGAAGAGAAATGCGGTTTGAACGGAGACTGCGGCGGCGATGCGGTTGGCGAGGAGATCGAAATGCGGGCGCCGCATGGCCCGGAGCGCCATGGAATAGCCGCTGGCAAGACCCGCGGAGAGCGGGATGAGCATGAACAGTGGGATGAGCCAGGCATTGTTGGCAAACTTGCCGCCGAAGAGGAGGCGCTCGACGGGTGCGGCGGTAAAGTACAGAAGCGCAGCGAAGAACAGCGATGCACCCGCAAGACTCAGACTGACGCGATGAGCAAGTTGCCGCAGGCGTTTGCTGCTGCCAGTGAGGGACTCGCGGGCAAAGCTCGGGAGCAGCAACATCGCGGCCGCCGCGCCACACTGCAGCATCAGGAGCGCGGGGATCTGCATCGCCAACAATTTTCCGGCGGCGGCGAGGCCGAGAAAAACCGGCGCCAGAAGCATCGCGGTTTGACCAAGCGATGCGAAGCAAACTGCGCCACCCAACTGCCATCGGCCATAACGCCAGTTCTCCGCGGCGGCGGAAAGCCAGGGAACGTTGCAAGGGCGCGTTTCGTCCAGGCCGATTTGCAGTTTGTGAAAAATCAGCAGGGCCGCGCACAAGCTGCTGAATCCGAGGAACAAGAACGCCAGGAAGGGTGTGATTTTGTGGGTGACCTGCAAAGCTAGCAGCCCGCAAACGAGCAGCGCCAGGTTGCAAGCGCTTCCGGACATTGCGCTGACGGGCCGTTCCAGGATGCGGCACATGCGGCGCGCCAGCCACAGCAGCAGGATAAATGGCAGCGCGAGGCCGCCACCGAGAAGGGCGCCCGGCAGAGGGCCACCGTAGCCGAATAGGGCGAGAAGCGCGGCGACGAGAAGCAGAGGAATGGCCAGCGCGGCAGTGAGTGCGAGGTGCACCCAGATTTGCGCTTCGAAGTAATCCGCGAGGTTGCGCGGATAATTGGCTGGCCCGTTGACGCTCATGGGCTCGATCACCAGTGCGTAGTGAATGCCGGCGAGAAAGAGGAACAGCGCAAAGACCACAGCAAAGGCGCCGTACTGCTGCGCCGGAAGCCAGCGCGCGAGGAACAGATTGACGAGCAGGCCTGCACTGACCGTCGCGCCCGGATCCACCAGGGAAAATGACAATCGAATTCCCCGGAGTCTCCAGTGCGGAATGGCCGGGGCGCTCGCTTGTGGCAAAGTTGCGATGCTCGTGCGATTTTCCTTTTGCGTCTTGACGGCGATCATTGCCATGGGTTAGCTGCCTGTTTGCGAACAGCACGAAAGCTATCTGCGAGAGAGACCTGCCAGCGGGGGAGCAATTCGCTCTCCAATACGCAGCGCCGCAGCCGGATGCAATGATTGCTGATTTGGCGGGCGTTTCAGCTAAGGAGCGCTACGATTCACCGGAGAAAAAGCGAAGGTGGGGAGGCGTGAAGACTCAAAGTGGGACATCGTCCGCAGGGAGTCCCATTTCGGGAAGCTGGTTGAAGAAGAGGAAAGAGCCTCGATCAATTGGCGGGTGAGCCTGGAAGCCGGAATGTCCGGTTGGCTCACCGCCTCCCGCGGCTCGCTGGCAATCAAGAAACGAAAATTCCCGAGGACAATGGCCTTGGCGCCTTGAGCAGGTTCTGTGGCAAAGTAATGTAAGGGTCGCCGATGCGCCGGGATGTTTCACGTTCCGCGCCCGCCGCGTGTGACGATCGCCTTCTTATGAACAATCCATTTGCCGGGCGTTGTGTATTGCTGACTGGAGCGGGAGGCTCGATCGGATCGGCGCTCGCAAAGGCGATCATCCGGGATAGCCCACGGTCTCTGATTCTGCTGGATCACTCGGAAAGCCATCTCCATCAGATCGACTTTGATCTGAGTTCCCTTCCCGGCGGCCAAGTCCGCTTCCCCGTTCTAGGAGACGCGGGCGATGGCGCCCTGCTCACCGAGCTATTTGAAGAACGAAAACCCGAAGTCGTGATCCATGCGGCAGCCTTCAAACAGGTGCCGCTTATGGAAAGGAATCCGGTTGCGGCGGTGCAGAACAATGCGATCGGGACAAATCTGCTGGCACAGGCAGCACAACGCTTTGAAGTTGCCACGTTCGTCATGCTTTCCACGGATAAAGCAGTAAACCCCCGCAGCGTGATGGGCGCATCGAAAAGAGTGGCAGAGCTTGCGCTATTGCGATGGAGCAGCTCACGGAGTCCCATGAGGGCGGTGCGGCTGGGGAATGTTTACGGCTCGCAAGGAAGCGTGGTGCCGGCATTTCTTCAGCAAATCTCAACAGCCGGGCCCGTAACCGTGACGGATCCCGGCGTGAATCGATACTTCGTGAGCATGGACGAGGCCGTCGAGCTGGTGCTACTGGCAGCAAGGCTGGCTGGTGGAGGCGGCATTTTCATCCCTGATCTTGGTGAACCGGTGCGGATTCTGGATCTCGCGCGGCAACTCATCATGGAAGCTGGATTGCAACCTGGAGATGACATCCCGATTGTCATGACGGGGCTGCGCCCGGGCGACAAAATGGCCGAGCAGATTGTTTCGGATCTGGAATCGGTGGATCCCGCGGACCATGCCAAGCTCCGCTTGATCAAAACTCCGCAGCCGTCACACCAGGAATTCGACTCCGCAATGGCAGCGATGAAGGAAAGCGCCGCGCGGCGCGACGTCCCGGGCCTGCTCGAACAGTTGTGCCGGCTCGTGCACGAATATCGCCCCAGTGAACTGGTTCTTGCATCCGCGCGCGGGCCGCAGGCGAGTGCCTTATGAAGCGGACTATCGCCGTCGTCACTTCCTCGCGGGCCGACTACAGTCATCTCTACTGGCCATTGCGCGATCTGTCGCAAGCCGACTCCGTGGATCTGAGAATCGTCGCCCTCGGGCCGCACCTTTCGCCGGAGTTTGGCCACACCTTCCAGGAGATCGAAAAGGACGGCTTCCCCATCGACGCGCGCGTTGAGTGCCTGCTCAGTTCCGATAGCGACATCGGGATGGCCAAGACCATTGGCGTTGCCGTCCTCGGGCTGGCCGACTTGTTTGGACGGATGCGACCGGACCTGCTGCTCTTGATCGCGGATCGCTACGAGATGCTGGCCCCAGCTTCCGTGGCGCTCGCTTTGCGCATTCCCATCGCGCACATCGAGGGCGGCGAAATCAGCGAAGGCGCGATTGACGATGCCGTGCGCAACGCCTTGACGAAGATGAGTCACATTCATTTCACTTCAACGCAGGCTGCCAGGCAGAGAGTAATCTCCATGGGCGAGGAGGAATGGCGCGTGCACCGGGCAGGAGCGCCGTCTTTGGATCATCTGCGGAGGGGATCTCTTCTTACACGGGAGCAACTCGAAACCAGGCTACAAAGGGATCTCTCGACCCCGCCCTTGCTGGTCGCCTATCATCCCGTCACCCTGGCGCCAGACACGCTTGCGGAGGCGGACGCATTGTTTGCTGCGCTCGAGGCCCTTCCCGACGACATGCTGTTTTGCTATCCGAATGCCGACGCTGGAAGCCGCGCCCTGATTGAGCGAACCAAAGCCTTCCTGGCGTCTCGCGGCCGCGGCGCCATATTCACAAACCTTGACGCCGTCACCTATTGGAGTCTGCTCGCTCAGGTCAAAATGCTCATCGGGAATTCCAGCAGCGGAATTATGGAAACGGCATCCTTTCAGCTTCCCACGGTCAATGTTGGCATGCGGCAACAAGGCCGCGAACGCGCCAGGAATGTGTTGGACGCTGCGGCAGACAAGAGCTCCATCCTGAAAACAATCGACATCGCAAGAACAGCCGAATTCCGCCAATCGCTTGCGGGCATGGCGAACCCCTATGGTGACGGCCACGCTTCCGAAAAGATTGTGCAAGTGTTGACGACCGTGCCGTTGACACCGGATCTCCTGGTGAAACGTCATAGCCCGCTGATGAACTCCGCGGATCGCGCTGCCGGATCAAGTGCCTCATGAGAATCGCTCTCTCTGCTCCTGACATAAGTCAAGAAGACATCGATGCCGTTGCCGCCGTGCTGCGCACTTCGCGTCTAAGCCTGGGCCCTAAGCTGGAGGAGTTTGAACACGCGATCGCCCGTTACACCGGCGCTGCACATGCCGTTGGCGTAAGTTCCGGCACCGCAGGCCTGCATCTGTGCATACGCGCCCTGGGCATCGGCGAGGGAGACGAAGTGATTGTGCCTTCCTTTGCATTCATCGCCGTGGCCAACGCCGTGCGCTACGAAAAAGCGCTTCCCGTTTTTGCCGATATCGAGCCCGAAACGCTCAATCTTGACCCCAATCGGATTGAAGCTGCCATCACGAGCAGGACCAAGGCCATCCTGGTTGTCCATACTTTCGGATGCCCCGCGGATTTGGCCGCAATCCTGGAAATCGCCCGGCAACATCATCTTTGCGTAATTGAGGATGCCTGCGAGGCCATTGGCGCGGAATTCGACGGCCGGAAGGCCGGCGGCTGGGGAGATGCCGGCGTCTTCGCTTTCTATCCCAATAAGCAGATCACTACCGGCGAAGGCGGAATGGTAATTACGGAGAATCCGCGCATCGCTTCCATGGTCCGGGCGCTGCGCAATCAAGGCCGGGCGGAGACCAACGACTGGTTGCAACATTCCGAGGTTGGATACAACTACCGCTTGGCGGAGATGAATTGTGCGTTGGGAATTAGCCAGATGAAAAGGATCGATGCGATGCTGGCGCGACGCGCGGAAATCGCCGGAAAGTATCACGACAAATTAAGGGGAATTGAAAATCTCAGGCTACCGGCACTGGAACTGCCGCGGCGCAAATTGAGCTGGTTCGTGTACGTCGTGCGGCTCTCGGGAACGTTGACACAATTTCATCGCGACTGGATCATGGACGAAATGCATCGCCGCGGCATCGGTTGCGGAAGGTATTTTGCGCCCATTCATCGGCAACCGGCCTACCACACCGCGTGCGGGCCCCGGGCGGACTTGCGTGTGACGGAGTTTGAAGCGCCGCGCTGCCTGGCATTGCCGTTTTTCAATCGATTGCAAGACGAACAAATTGATGAGGTTTGTGAGAATTTAGGCGAGTTGCTTCAATTGGCCGGCAGCCGGGCAATGGAAGAACCTTCGGCAAATTCCGCGGCAGGATTCTACTGAGCTTCGTGGAATATGGAGACAAGACTCGCATTTGTCATCCCGAGCGCAGCGAGGGATCTGCTTTTGCCTGAAGGCAAGGTACAGCAGATTCCTCGCGCCAAACCCGCGCTCGGAATGACAACTTACTCTTGTTGGGCGTCTTCCCTATGCTTGGAAGGTGTCACCAGAATCTGCGACGCTGAATAGGCGGGCAATTTGTCGAATTGAAAATTGGCGGATGAGCCTGTAAGCCGGATTCTTCGGGCACATTTGTGTTTTCAATAACTTCCGTAGAATCAACAAACGCATCCTGTCAAAGACGTCAGTTTTGGCAGTGAGAACAGGTTTCGTGGCACAGTTATGTCACAGTCGAGGAGGAGCGCTTCGCGGAAAACGCTGAATTCTGGCACGGCTCTAGCACAGAGTACCGAGTTCTGTGGCTCAATCCTGTTTGCGATGCGGACGCCCCTCAAAGAATGAGCGTCTGCCTTCTAACAAAGAAGGCACAAATCCTAAATGCTTTGTTGAGCGTCGCTTGCGGATTTCTTTCTTTCGAAATCTCACCTTCAGTTGTACCGAAGTTGTACCAAGCGCAACTCCTTCGAGCTCCTATCGGGTTTGGCTTCGCAGTTTGCCATACGCTCGATTTACATCGACTTGATAGAGGCCTGGCTCCACTAGCCTCGCGCTTGGCCAAAGATTTTCCCCACTAGCATCACTTGCATCACGTACTGTTCTTTATCCTGAAGCCTGACGCATCATGATCCTGCGGACATAACTCGAGGGATATCAGATTCGCTTTGTGTTCGCCAGTCGTGATATCCTCACATTGTTGCAATGATTTCAAAATTTGAGAAAGGCGAGTTGCCCGAGAACCAAGTCATCCGATGACGGTCAAATTTACAAAGGAACAACTCAGTCTGCGATTGACGGAGATCGAGACACAGTTGTCAGGGCGCGGCATTCCACGGAAATATCGCGCGTTGGAAGCCTTCAAGGCCCTCTACGGAGAGGTCTCAGACGGAGTCATGCGCAATTCCCTATTGGAACCAGTTTTCTTTTGGTTCCTTGAGAAATATGGAGAAAGCGCGAAGTGGGACGGCGTAATCGGCAGAGGCCCCATAATCATTCGAGGCAGCGTGTATATTATCGCCTTCCCTTTCACATCAGGTGATGCGTGCTTAAAACTCACTGATTACATCGAGAATCTTCCGCAGAATGTCCGGGAAACTTTCACAGAGGAAGAGTTCAAGGACGTGGCGCGTAAAGCCACAAGCGCGATGTTGCACTTTGGGACATTGTACGATCTGACTGTACAAGACACGTTCTTAAGCGATATCGAGAAAGCTTTAGTGTGGCGAGGTTTGGCTGACCTTGAGGTTGCCGCCAACTCGATCAAGCAGAGCGAGGATACACAGAACACAATTTTCCACACCCATCAAGCCGCCGAGAAATTTCTCAAGGTTGGACTAAGGCGGTCCGGTTCTCTGATCGACCTTAAGTCTTTGGGGCACAATCTGCCGAAGATTTTTGAAGAACTTTGTACGCTAAACAACCGCTACGCTTGGTTGAGAAGTTCGGTTGATTCCCTACAGAAGTTTGCACCGAACATGGAGATTCGCTATGGTTCTGTTCCGCGAACCGTTGAGAATGCTATTTCTTCATTCTATTCGGCACTGAATGTTTGCGCCGTTTTAGCCCAAGTCTGGCTGTTCGACATCGCACGTGGAACGGACAAAGCCACTTTTGAGCAGGGAAAGTTCTACACGGATGGAAGTGGAAACACTTTTCGTTGCGAACAACTTTTGTTAACCACTGAGAAGAAACCGGGAGCAATTTTGAGGCGATTTGGAAACCACCCATCCGGGGCAATAATGATGGATATCGTGCGTGACTTGGATCAGAGTTCCCTCCATCTCGAAATAAAAGATCCGCAACAAATTGAACAATTGCACCGACTCTATCAGCTTCATCTTCGAATGCGAGGCTCAGAGAGAAAACCTGAAGATCTGGGGATAGAACTTGTGTCTGGTCCGGAAGGAAGCTACGTGACCCGGTTCGGTCAAGTGAAGAAAACTATTAAGAGGTGATGTCCCACCGGCAAATCGATGGCTCCCTCAAGCGCCAAGTGCAGCCCAACGCCATGAGAAAGATGATTGTGTTTTATGCCTGGCAAAGCGACACGGAGCGGAAACTCAATTCCGACTTTATCGACATTGCCCTCAGGGAGGCTGCGCGACGAATCACCGAAGACTCCTCGCTCGGTGTCGAAGTACAGATCGATTCCGATACTCAAGGTGTTCCAGGAATTCCGCCGGTCACCGACACCATACTCAAGAAGATCGCAAGTTCTGATCTGTTTCTTCCCGACGTGACCTTCGTCGCGCGCACCAACGACGGAACGCTTGTTCCCAATCCAAATGTGATGATCGAGTTCGGATATGCGCTGCACGCCAAAACGCATGCCGCAATCATGCCGGTAATGAATACCGCGTTTGGCCCCCCCGCAGCATTGCCCTTCGATATGGGACATCTCCGCCACCCCATTCAGTACTCGGCCGAATTGAGCGGAAGTGACACGGACCGCCGCATCGCCAGAGCTGCGCTTTCGCGAACGATCGAGGAAAAACTTCGACTTCAGATCAGCGCGACGCAGCCTCCCGCGCCAGCTCCCATGAAGTTTGCGATCCGTGAACCCAAAGATGGCCCTGGCCGATTTCGCGCGCCCGGCGAGCCCATCGCTAAACATTGGAATGATCTTCCAGTCCCAACTGCCCCGAGACAGGATGTCCTGCTTCGGCGCGGTCCCGCCTTGTGGCTTCGCCTCCTACCCGTAGACAATCCTGGAAGAACCTGGCCCACTTACACACTGAAGGAACACGCCATCGGGGGAGGGCGATTCCACCTTGCGCCGTTCGTCTGGAACAACCTCTTTGCTCTCCGAGCGGACGATGGTTTCGGCCTTTGCTCTCTCGTGGTTCCCGACGAGACGGAGACATCATCGGTTGCGTACGCCTTTGAGACCGGAGAAGTGTGGAGCGTGGATACTACACTTTTGGCCCTTGATAGTACGGCGCTATTTGTCGGCGAAATCGAGAAGGTGTATAAGGAGCGGCTCCTCGGCTACGGGCAATTCCTAACCAGACTTGGATTGACGCCACCATATCACTGGATCAGCGGCGCCTCTGGTGTGAAGGGCCGACACCTGAAGATACCCGTGCAGCCGAGGCGCATGACAATGCCTACTTTCACTGGACCCGAATGCCTTTCAGAAAACATCATCCTCGAAGGAACTTATGACGGGAAACAAATGCCTGGCGATGCCTTGATCCCCTTCTTCAATGCCATTTTCGACAAGTCCGGTGTTCGGCGCTCAGATTATGATCTTGCTGGCATCTGAGAACAATGTGCCCCAACGCGGATGAGGTAGTCCACCGGATGCGGGTCGTGAAAATCCGCAATAGTAAATCCCAAAGATTCGGCGCCTTGTCGCCGAGCCGCTGGACGAAGATGAATTTGTCGAGGAATGCATAGATCGAAAGCTCGGCTTGGACGAATAAGGTGAAACCGGAGTGACACGCTGTGTTCACCCCATAATGAGGGCTCGTTTTCACTCGGTTCCCTAGCCCGAACTCGGGACACCACGCAAGGCTAATGTGTGCGCGACTAATTTCCTTGTTACACCGTCCGATCAAACAACTCCTTCACTTTGATGAACACTGTTTCTTTGAGCACTTCCAGTGATCTTCCATCTTCCGGCTATAGGACTAGCTAGAGAGGTATTCGGAGATTCACGCTCCCGAGGTGTCGCCCGAAGATGGTAAGAGGATTCCTCCCTCGCTTGGTTTGTCTCGGAAGAGTTCACAGTGTCGTCTGGCCGTGAGTTTCTCGACAGCCTTCAGCATTTCCTTGGCCTTTGATGTATCTTTGGATGCTTCCGACACTCCCAACTTTCTGATTGTGGCATCGGTCGTCTTGTTCAGAGGACACTGACGGGCCAAGCATCTCTTAGCTTCTTCGCATTGTCGGTCTCGAATCACGATGTCGTGAAAAACAAGAGGGTCTATAGCAGTATAGTTCAGACGAAAGATGCGATGACTGAATCCACAAACGCCAAACATGACGTTCTCCACTACGGGTAAATCCATTTGTAGTAAGTCACTTGCCCAAATCCATCGAATGGAGAAGAAGCCACCTCTTTCATCACCGCCCACAAAGTGGGCGAGGCAGGTATGGGATGGCTCTAGGGGTGCAACTGCACCTTTCGTTTCCATCGGGTGCTTTGGGCCAACGGTCAGGACTGTTCCCGGCGGAATTTCCGGATATGGACTCTGATAGCTCTCCAAGTCCTGCAACACCATTCGTTTCGCGATAGATTGCAAGTAATCAGTGCGCAGTTCGAGAATTGTTTCTTGGAAATCCTTCAATTTCTGCGCAAATTCTTCCTCGGACGTGCTTATATCTGGACAAGCGAGCACGAGCCGGTCAACAGCAGCGGTAAACGCTCTTATCCTTTCTGCCAGCGCTGCGACACGGTCGGCCTTCAGGAGCCAAAGACCGTTCTCTCGTGCGACCAGCGCGCTCGTGGGTCCTCGGACGTAGTTAGAGGTGTTCTCCGCCAACTCAAGCAAATAAATACCGAGTAGAAGAGCGCGAGCTATGGGTATTCCAGGTTGGTAGAGACGCTTGGCGGCATGTTCATATAGTTCCTCATCCCATCCCACCAAGCAGTATTCTTCGACCGGAACTAATTGTGAGGCAGAAGTATGCCAAACTTCCAGTGCTGGAGCAGTCAGCGAACGCGCACAAATGACGAAGCGTATGTCTCGATACTTCCTGGGATAAAGCCTAGCGTCGTTCCTCCTTGAGTCAAGGAGTTCAGTCCGAACTAGGTCCTTAAGCTCCGGAAGTGTGCGTATGCTCGACCCCTCAATCTTGCTTTCCACTTGATGAACGATTGCGTCTATGAGCGGCCCGATGTTGCCGGAGCCCCCGATCGCTATCTCAAAATTGCCTAATTTCTTTGGAGTTATTTTCTGTCGTGAGACGCGGTGGTCACCCACGGTCTCCTGTGAATCAGCGCAGATCACGCAGCCATCGGGGCACCGGAAAGCGGCAATAAGCGTCACGCAGCGTCCCTCCCTGCTCCAGACAAGCATACCTCAACGAGATCACCCCGCGAATTGGCGCGCTGATGCTCCTTGGGCCGCAGTTGGATGAGAGCTGTTGTACAGTCCCTAAAAAGCAATACAAACGGAAAGGCTGAGCGGGGAACTTCAGGCAGCGCAATTCCGCGTGACAACGCCTAAAATACGCCCTACACTAGCTTGGAACCCAATTGAAGCACTAGGGAGTCGCATGACAGTCAAGGCCAAAGACCTCTCGCCCGATCAAAAGATGGCTATCGAAAGCCTGCTCGGGCGCTCCATTGCCGAGAACGAGGAGATCATCGTCCGCGCAACGATCTCGCCTTCCGTCCCTGATTGGCTTCAGGTCTCTTGGAAAAGCGCGCAAGAGCAGGGACTGGATCGGCTCTCCGTGGAAGAGATTGATGCGGAGATAGCCGCCGCGCGGACAGCGCGCCGTGAACATCGGCCCTCGCAGCAATGATTCGAGTCGTCCTCGACACAAATATCCTCATTTCCGCGCTGCTGCAACCCCAGGGCTTGCCCGCCCGGACCTTTCTGATAGCGCTAGCCGGGACCACAGCCCAGCTTTGCGTCAGCGGCGATGTTTATGCCGAATATGAAGAAGTCATCCGGCGTCCCAAGTTTAAGCGCAGCGAGACGATCATCGACCATGCGCTCCGCGCCATCCGTGAGAATGGATTTTGGGTCAAGCCGTCCGAGAAGGTGCGTGCCTGTTCCGATCCTGACGACGACATGTTCCTGGAGTGCGCCGAGGCCGCGCGCGCTCACTACCTGGTGACCGGTAATACAAAGGATTTTCCTGTGAAGTGGGCCGACACACAGATTGTGACCGCTCGCCAGTTCCTCGATGCTGTGGTATGACTTGGGTGCCTGCTTAATGGGGGAGTGATGTCGAATCCCGCCGCCTATGTACAGCCGATTCATTTTGAAGATTTTGATGGCTCGCAGTTCGAGCGCCTCGTGTTCGCGTATCACGCACGCACCGGAAAATGGAAATCGCTCGAATGGTACGGCCAAGCAGGAAGTGACCTCGGCCGCGACATCTGGGGTGTTCGTGACGATGGGACTAAAGACGGCGAATCCGTTTGTATCCAGTGCGTCAACCGCAAGAGTCTTGTTTTTGCTAAGGCCCTGAAGGACATTTCAAAGGTTCTGAAATCGGATAACGGTACTCCGCGCCACTTTCGCATCGTCGCGCGTTCCAACGTTTCCGCTCGAATGCGGGACAGAATCAAGAAGCATGTCAAAACGCTTGGTGTGACCGAATGTGACATCTGGTCGGGCGGGGAATTTGAGGAATTTTTGAGACGCGATGCCGAGCCGCTTCTGAAACGATTCTTCGAAAGGGAGGCATTTCCGGACGCGGCGCCCGACTTACTGACGTTAGCCCAGGCAGACGTCCCCGTAAACGACGTCGAAGTGCTCGCCTTAATCGCTAGGCTATTTGACCGGCCGGCTTTCTACACCCCGATTCACGCGGAAAGCAATCTTGGCGATTTCAAGCAGGCCATCACCGATACTATCCAGGCGTTGGGCACTGGCGTCTGGAAGGACCGCGACGGTCACCTACTCGCCCGGATTCCCTCCCGCCAGCAATTGCACGACGAAGGCTTGCGCAAGAAGATTCAGGTTGTCGAGAAGGCCCTTGCCAAGCTCCGCGCCAAATTCGATGAGTTGACCCGGTCCGGAGTCATTCGCCACTGTGGATGTGGCAAGCCTGATTGCCCCGTCTATTTCATGCCGATGGAAGCCGCGCATGAACTGGAGCAACTCCGCAGCGATGCGCTCAGATTGTTTCGCTGCGCCAACCCGGCATTCGAACCACCGTCAGGGTGGTGATTCGGAGCGTACTATCGAGGCACAAGTCATGAGTGCATCGGGAGGATAGAAATGGGTTTGTACGTCCATTCGCTCGGGGAGATACCGACCGACGAACGCAATCCGTCTCAGCGGAAGATACCTTCGAACAAGATGTGCTGCTGTCCGAGACCGAGCTGATGACGACTTTATAGCCACACGTGGATGTCACCGAAGAAACCGCGATCAATTAACCATGGCACGATTCACAGTTGACAATCACACCGTTGCTTTAATTAGGTTTATTATTTTCGGTTCTAAGACCGCTGTCTCGATTTCCCCATTGAACAATTGAAAGACCATCTCCACAAGAGTCAGCCCAAGCAGAAGATGTAGGGCTGATCCTTTCCCCGGCTCGAGTTTCCATTCATCTTGAATGTTCGCCCGGCAGAAGATAAACAACGGAACTTGATCGGAAGACTTAGGATTTGTCGCGCGCGTCACTGCGCATGCCTGATGGCTAAGAGTGGGAGATATGTAAGATCGCATGTCAGACGGGACTGACTCTATGTTAGCTACTTCAATCGAGATCTCGCTTCTGGCGACGTCACTCGTTGAGAAAATCTCCGTTTGGATTTCCTTCTCGAATCCTTTCAGAAACACGGCAACCAAAAGTGCAGCGACAGAACTGTCCACGCGCCCATCCATGGTGGATATGGAACAGATAACATTTCGCCCGAGGTTCAGGTACAAAACCCAGTGGCCTGAGCCGTCACTATATGGTTTGAAGTGAATACCGCCCATTCCCTCGTGTAGCCGGTCACCGACTTCAGCCAAATCCTCAAGGTTCGGTGATCCCACTGGCAGGGACACCAGGAGCGGAATAAAAGGAAAAAGGACTCGCCACGATTCCTTTGTCCCGTTCGCCGACTGGAGCAATGCCTTCGATACAACGCGAAATAGATATCTACCGACCAGAGGGGGTACGTCTGCAAACATATGGTAAAAATGGAGGCCAAACAGTGCTATTGCATGATCACGATCAACTAGGTTCAGCAGTAGCTCGAAAGCTCCAAAGAGGCGTTCACCGACAGATCCCTTGCCATGGATGATTCCCTCGATACTGTCCTTCCAGATGAGGCCAATGCCGTTTAGGTAGTCATTGGTGGCTTTCTTTTCCGTAAAAATTGAGAGGCCCTTAAGACCTAATCTGAGCGTTTCGGAAACTTCCTTCTGAGACATCAGCGACGCTGCTCCTTCAACATAGAAATTAGCAGCCTCTGTTTCCTGTCCTAAGGAACGGCAAGCGTCGCCTAGCTCTTCAAGCGAAGAAGCAAGCTCGTCTATGGCTACTGTATTGCGAACTAGAGAAACAGCATAAAGGGCGTGCTGCTTCGCTAAGTCTGGTTTTCCGATTCGATTGTAGAGCGCTGCGGTTTTTCGAGTGCTTGTTGCTTCGAGAGCTCTCTCCCCGGCCCTTTGTGCCTCAGTAGCTGCCGCCATGTATTCCTTCACGGCTTCATTAAACAATCCTTCGTCTCTAAGAACATTGCCAAGGTTGCTCCGGTTTACTGCTACCAAGATTGAATCGCCCAATTTCAGGCCAATGTCTATCGCTTCGGAAGCGTATGCCTTAGCCTTCCCGTATTCTCGTGCTCTTCTGAATTTCCTTGTCAGGACGTTACAGAGCCATGCTCGTTCCCGCAAGTTGTTACCCGATTCCTTTTCTCCTTCGAGTTCTCTAATTAACAGAGCTGCTTCTTGGTCGTTGCCGGGAATACCTGAGAGAGCGGAAATTAGGTTTCTCCTAGCTAAAGAGACTCCGTATTCGTCTTGTATTCGTTGAAATATCTCCAGGGCATATTCTGATTCTGCTTTAGCCTCGGGAAGGTGATCTAATCTCATCAAAGCAGTGCCCAAATCGAGCGCAACCCTTGCTGAGGACCACTCATCTCCCTTCTCCTTATAGGCAGCCTCTAGATCCTTTAATTCGACCAGACTCTGCGGAGTCAGAAAGCGAGTCACATCATGCACAGCCACTGCTTCTCTGGTTTTCAGAAGTAATGATTCGTTTCCGCAAGCAGCAGCTAGCATCCGAGCTTCTCCCAGTGCGTTAACCGCAGCCGGAAGATCACCGAGATGTTGTTTGGCCTGATAAAGCGTTAACAGATCCAGGACGGTTTGCTCGAGGTTGTTTGGATCACGGAAATGACTAAGGCTGCTCTCCAGGATTTGTGCCAACCCTCTTTGGTCTCCACTGACCGCTGCATCAAATTGCGCAGCAGCAGCGATTTGCCGAGCCTTGTCATGCTCCCCGGCATTATCTAGTGCAAAGTATGCTTCCATGTAGTCTTTGCGCTCTTGGAGAACCGAGGCCACCCGGCCCGCATAGTACGCATGTCGATGCGGATGGGACTGTAAACCGTTCATAATGGTTTCGCGAAGATGATCGTTTACGACGGAATATCCGATCGAGTCGTACCGGACCAAAAAATGCACTTTCTCTAACTCTCTCAGAACTTCGTCCGCTGGAGTGTCGGGACCAGACAACAAAATCGTCAAATCATCGACGGACAGAGAGGCATTCGCGATACAGAGGCATTCAATTATTTCTCGACCACGGGGTTCCAGGGAATCCCATAAAGCTCTTTCGAACTCTGCAAGCGTCTTGTGTATTTCCAGCGTAGGGCTCGTGACGTAGTACCGCAGAAAAAGTGGGTTCCCTTGGGAGGCTTCGAGTATCCGATTCATCTCGGAGTCGGAAATCTGTTGACCAACATTTGCAAGAACGAACTGCTTGACTTCCTCAACCGTGAAGGGCGGGATGGTTACATTCGAATGTCCCAAAGTGTCGGAAGCGATCCGTCCCGAGTAAATCAAGCGACGGGTGTTATCCACCCCACCGACAGCACTCAGCAAATCGCTTATGAAATTTCTATCGAGGCAATCATCTAGCACGATTGTGAAGGCAGGGGTGGTCTTCCAGAGGTGGACCAAGGAACTAAATGCTTGTTCGGAGTCGATAGAATACTGAACGTCGCCAGGAGCCGATTGCCGTAGTTTGTTCGCGAGTATCTCTGCCAATTCCTTGCGGTGCAGGCCGGAAGCGGGAACAAAAGTGAACATATTTTCTTCCGCTAGGCTCGCGAGCAAAACGGTTTTGCCTATCCCTTTAGGGCCCACAACTTGCACAACGTTTCCTAGGTCGAGTGCTGAGAGGACAGTCTTCTGGACTGCAGAGCGTACAATTAGGGAAGTCCCTGTCGGGATAATTCGTTCTATTTCGCCTTTAGCGCTCGCTTTCAAAGAGACTTCGAGCCGCTCGGCTCTATGAAAGGTCTCGGACACTACCGCCGTAACGTCATCCCGTAGCCGACCAAATAGCTCGTTCGGTTCTTTGTAAAAACAGATTTTTGTCCGCCCCTTCATGTCCTCCACAAGCTTCCTCAATTGGGAATCGCGTTGAGCATCGTCGGAGTTCACGTAGGACAGACATGGCATGCCTCTTTCTTGAGCGAATCTGTATTCATCTTCCAAGCCACAAGAGCAAGCTCTCACCTAGGATTGCGGTCGCAAATCAGGTCTTCGGCTATCTTTTTCTTAGATGGTCCTGTGCAGCGATGACCCAGCCACGAACAGCCTACGAACTCAGTGAGTCACAGGTCACTACGCCGAAGCCAGTCATTTCGCTCTTCTGGCGGCTGACCAAACAATACCGCGACCATTTCACGTCCGTACTCGACATGGGAGCTGGTGATTGCCGTTTTTCAACGGGAGGACCTTTCGACCGTTACGTTGGAGTAGAAATAGATCGAAAGCGCGTCGCAACTGCAAAGCCCCCCGCAAAAGGTAAGATCATACACAGCTGCGTGTTTCGGCACGCCGCCGCCGACTACGATGCTTGCATTGGAAATCCTCCGTACGCCCGCCACCATGACATCCAAACAGCGTGGAAAGAACGTACAGTCGCTCGACTGGAACGTGAAATGGATGTTTCACTAAACAAACGCTGCAATCTTTATATCTACTTTTTTTGTTTGGGCTTGCTCAAATCAAGCCAAGAAGGCCTGGTTGCGCTGGTCATACCCTACGAGTGGGTTTCCCGTCCCTCGGCTGCTGCATTGCGCGAATACATCCAAAGGCATTGCTGGAACGTAGCGGTTTACCGCTTCCAAATGCCGATTTTTGAAGGGGTCATGACGACAGCGTCCGTTAGTATTGTGGACAAAGCAAGAGCAGAAGGACGCTGGAACTACTATGACATTACGCCGGGTTATGACGTCGTGAAACGGGAGGGCATTGCGGACTCCAGGCAAGGTGTGCTCGATTATGAAAAGCGAGGAAAAATCTGGGGCCTGCGTGGCCTGAGCCCGGGCTCGCAGAAGATATTCACTCTCACCGAAGGCGAGCGTGTACGCAACGGACTTAGCAAACGGGACGTAGTTCCTTGTGTCCCGACTCTTCGAAGCGTTCCGCGTGTGCAGCGGACGCTTTCGCGCTCTACGTTTGAAAAACATTTCGTGAAGGCTGGCCAAAGATGCTGGCTGATTCGATCCTATGGAGAGAAGCGGAGCGACTCCCTTAATGCCTACTTGGAGTCCGTCCCAGCTAAAGCCCGCCAGACGTACACCTGCAAGAATCAAACGCCCTGGTTCAAATACTTTCCCCATCCTGTGCCACAGATACTGTTTAGTTCGGGCTTTACCGAGTTCGGTCCGAAAATATTAATCAACTCGATTGGAGCACGTGCCGTCGGTTCAGTCTGGGGCGTACATGCAGTGAATAAGCTGCCTCTTCGCCGTTTACAAACGTATCTGTTGAAGGTCAATTTTGAAAAGCAGGTTGTTGCTCACGCCAAGACATTAAAAAAAGTCGAAGTCAAACAACTAAACGCCGTGCTCAACGCGTTTGTGGGGCGGGAGCGTAAGAATGGCCGAAAAAGTTCTCGCTAAAGGCACCATCGCTTTCCAGGCGGAGGGCCGTCTCCTTCAAGAGCTCGGGGAGCGCTTGGTGGCGAGTCCCGAGGTTGCTCTAGTTGAGTTGATAAAAAACGCCTACGACGCTGACTCACCATCCTGTGAAGTACGCCTCGGCGATTCTGGGAAGAGTCTCGTGATTTCTGATAAGGGTCACGGGATGACGCTCGATGAATTTTCCGAGAAGTGGATGCGCATTGCCACATCGAGCAAAATAGGGAAGCGAGTCTCACGTATCTATGGGCGTCGTCTCACTGGTGCCAAAGGGATCGGGCGCTTTGCTGTGCGTTCACTCGGCGATTATTTGACACTAACCAGCGTCGCTCTCGACCCAAGGAGAAAAACCAACGCGCAACTGACGGCACGATTTGATTGGCCGAAGATCGACCGCTTGAGTGATATCCGGAACGCCAAAGTCGATTACACGCTCGAACAAATGCCCTCGGATACACCAACAGGTACAACGCTAGAAGTGCCTATCTTGATGACCCTGGCCGATTTTGATCCGGGGGGCAGGCTCGCGAATCGACCCCTGAACAGCCTGCGGGAGATTTTCCTCGCTTGGCGGCCCAATACATATGCGTCGCTCGAGGATAGGATCGCGGTCTTCCGCGCGATTTGCCGCAAGCGCCCGAGAGTCGGGCTCCAACTGGCGATGTCCCTGCTTCCAGAGAGCCACGGAATTTCGGGCGGAACGGCTAAGCCACATCTCAGAGATTTTGGCGAGGCAAAAAGCAAAGCAACAACAGTAGCGGACATGCAATATGCCTATCGGCAGTTCGCAGACGTCGCTGTCGAGCTGGCCGGGAGAGACATCTCTCGTCTAACTGCACTCGTCGATAGCTTGCCGCAGTTAGACGCAGCCACGCGTGAGCGCGCCATTCTTGCGATTAGCACCTCGGCTAAGGATGGCAGCTCTGACACCGTGTTCCAGCTTTGGTCCAAACTACACCACTTTGTGCAGAAACATAGGAATTTTCCAGATGCAGCTTGGGCGCTAAAGCCCGATCAGCTCAAGCCTCTGGAGGAACTCTGTCGCACGATTGAACCAGCGGACCCGGTTCGCCAGATCGTGTGGCTCTTCGACGATTATGCGCCCAAGGCCGGTTACCCATTAGGACAGGACTACATTGGAGCGGCAAACCGCGATCGCAGCGAGGCATTGCGTGTTCTTTTACGAGAGCATGGCATTTCAGCAGTCTTAGATCTCGCAAGGACGGCAAAGCTCCCACATTTCGTCGGGGTTGCGCTTGCGGAGGCTAGTCCAAATCTGGGTACGCTGCAGGAGGCTATTTCCCTAGCCACCGCGGCGGGTTCCGGCGTGAGTATAGATTTTGCAATGGCGCTTTCGGCTGCGGCGAATAACTTACACGGCCCAGCCTGGGATAGTTGGATAGGGCGATTTGCAACGACGCTTGAGCCCGGCACTGCTGCAAGTCTTTTTTTGCGATGGCCTGACTCTCGCAAGACTTGGGATTTTGTTGGCTCGCTGTCGCCCACCGTCGAGAAGGAATACTGGAACCGGAAATGGGCCTTCAGGCAGTCCTCGCCGGAAGATCTGGCGTTCGTCTTCGACAAATACGCTGAAGTTGAGCGGTTCAGTGCGATCCTTGACATGATTGCGTATGACGAGAACCTTCTTTCAACGCCCCAGTGCATTCAGCTGCTTCGGGGACTCATTCGCGAACTAAACAAGGAGACCTGGAAGTTGCAGCGTGTGCAGTATGAAGTAGTTCACATGATTCAAGCGCTGCAGGAACGAGAAGATGTCGATCTCGGAGACCTCGCGGCGATCGAGTACCAATATCTGCCGGTGCTGGAATTCCAAGCGGAACCTACCGCCCTTAATCGTCTACTTGGCACGTCGCCGCAGCTCTTCGTGAATGTCATCTGTGATGCATTTTCACCGGCCTCAGGAGAAAAAGGAGAAATCACGGATGAACGCCGCTTGCGTGCGCGACTAGCATACCGGTTGCTCCAATCGATCAAAACGGTGCCTGGCTTCTCGTCTGGCGCCGAAGATGTTAATCACCTGCGATCCTGGATCTCTGAGGTGAGAACGCTGGCAAAAGAAGCCGATCGAGCGGTCATTACGGATCAGCAGATAGGGCAAATCCTCGCCTATGCGCCCTCAGATAGTGAAGATGCCGCGTGGCCATCAAAAGCAATCAGGGATTTGATCGAAGAACTGGAGGCTGAGCAGGTCGAAAGAGGCATCGCCATTTCCCGGTTTAATCAGCGCGGCTCGTTTTCAAAAGGACTGTACGACGGAGGAAAACAAGAGAGAGCACTAGCCAACCAATATCGCAATTGGGCGGATGTCACCCGCAAATGGCTCCGTACTAGTGCGCTCCTCCGGCAAATCGCCGACGATTGGGATCGCTATGCGAAACGGGCGGACAGCGAAGCTGAACTCGATCAGCTGCGGGATAGTTAATAGAACCGCGTCCATCTCTGCCCTCGTAGCACTTGTCTCTAGGTGGGGGTTGCAATCAAATTCCCATAATTCACGCTTACTTCGAGTGTTCTTGGTTACCCTGAAGTTGGCCAGAAACGGCGATCTGGGAGGTTTCGATCTACAGCGAATTCGCCGATTCCGGACGAATGGTGAGCAACTTGATAACCATCTCAACGCTTTGACGTCAGTTCGGAGGAGACGCACTCGTGATGTGGAGGGAATTTATCCTCCAACTGTGTGAAATAAATACGAATAAAATTGTGGCAGTCGGGGAAGTCGGATGCGTCAGTTGCTATTCGAAAAATATGCTCCAATCCACATTTCCAGAGTGCCGTCATGCCACGTCTGCCGCGCCATGAGATTCGGACGCAATTCTTGTTGATATCGTTCCTGGAGCACCTTCGGATCTAGCGGGACTGTTTTTGCTAGATATTCGACATCGCCTTGATCCTTCGGACTGTTGCGCTCAAGCTTGGAAAGAACAAGATCGTATGGATCCGGCGCAAAAATTCTAAGTTTCTTGAAGCGTCCCGGAAACATCTCCTTCAATCGATCCTCATAGTTTTCCGGCAACGTAGCCACGGTGACATGTTGAAGGTGAACCTTGTACTTCGCTTCGAGCTTGGACCCACGTCCTGCGAGCTTTTCGAGTTCCTCTATGCGGTACCGCGGTATCGCAGCAATGTAGTCAACGTCGCCGGTCGGTCGCGGAAGCCCATACAGGAGACTTACAACGAAACCCCCTATGCAATGGAGCGCGACGGGCTCGGAAAGGGCCTCGTCCAGTTCGTCGAGGAATGCGCTCCACGGCATAGGCAGATCGTGCTCAGACTTGTTTTCAGAAGGCATACTGAAGATGTTCCGGACGCCAGTTCGTTAGCAGATTCCAGTGTTTTGCTTCTTCCGAGCGATTCCGCCTCAGCCACTCGCGTTCAACGTCGGTGTTCACTTGTTTGAGAAATGTATCTTCGCGAACCAGTCGGCTCTCTTCTAACGGCTTCTCAAGCTCTTCCAGTGCTCGATTTCGATCTTCATCATCCGACCGCTCAGACACCCGTCTCGCCAAAGTAACGACAAATCCCAGACGATTCTGAAGATCGTTTACTTTGGCGTTCCTCACAAGCCAGCCCTTGTCCATGTCCCAGTAATTCATCACAAGCCAAGGAAGAGCCTCGACTAAACGAGGCTCAAGACTATCCTGTTTCAATGCCTCAACGAGCACTTCAGCAGGGTTTCTTTCTCGCACTCGAGCCTTCATATAAGCAAAACCCGGATAACCCAGCGCAGATACAGCTTTTGCAAACTCTTCGTTGTTGACACCAGTCGGCGGATGAAACAAATCAGGTGTGGGCAGTGATGTAGGGCTGAGGCCGTAGACAGTCTTGAGTCTACGAGCAAGTCCGGGTGTCACCCTTCTCTGCCCTCCTTCGAGCATAGCGAGATACGATTGTGACACTCCGAGCCGTTGTGCAGCTTCCGTCTCGGTCCATCCCCGTTTGTTACGAGCGAGTTTTATCGTTTTCGACTGCATTCCCTACAACCTCTCAACATGTTGATTCTATCACAAAAGTTGTAATAGTCAATCCAACTCAGCGAATTGATTATAATACACTTACGCTGCTTCAAAATTGAACTGTAGGCAGGGCTTCAATGAAAAGGGGTGTCCAGTTACGGTGAAACAGTCGCTGCAGCGGCAAGGCCTCCCCAAAGTCTCCCCACAAGGAAGCGAACCTGTACAAGGGACAAGATTGACTCGAACTCGAAGAGCGCTCTTGCCGCAAGAGTCAAGGTCCTGGTTTTTTCAAAAAATTCTGGCATTTTCCAAGCCACAGTTACCTCACGGTCGTGGAATCTACACTCTTGAGCGTCCAGATTGATCTCCGGTTGGCCATGTGCAAGAGCGTTGCGAACGTGACGTTCAAGTAGGGGAGGAATCCAATTCAAACGCGGACTTGCCTCTGCCTCTTTGAGAAGTTTGAACAGGCTCGTTTTTTCCCAGTCAGTCCAACTCTTTTTGCCACCACATGCAATATGATCCAGAAATACGAATAGCCTGAGCCTCTGCTCAAGAAAAGAACTAGACGTTCGGTACTCTTCAGCGAGTTGGTTCGCCAACCTGATCGTCAAGCGCTTCGGGGACGCGAACCGGAACTGGCGAGTCACAGTTCCCCACTGGACACCGAATTGGATGAGTTTCCTGGCATCCTTCGATCTCGCCCAGGCGCCCATTAGCTCCTCAACTGCAAGCGGATTCAAGCGTTCATGAACATACACGGCCAGCTCATACATAGCTTGCTTCGAGGCGGAATATGGTGCCGACTTCGCCCAACGCTGTCTCGGCGAGATGACGACCCTTTCAGCAGACCTCAGCAAGAACTCAAACGAGTCCTTCTTGCTAGGGATCTTCTTACCACCCGCACGAAGTTGCTCTCTTAGGAGCCCTTCCAAGAGCGAATAAACACATTGGTCCCTATCCGATTGACCGGCCAAAGCTCGAAGGCCCAGTAGATACGGCCTAGCCGCGAGCAGGAAGTTGTGTAGCTTTGCTTCTTGCCTCAACACGTCCTTTTTCCTTAAACGTGGCGTCCGTTTGCCGAATAAGCCTGCCATCTGCGTCGCAAGTTCAGGAAGGCTCGTAGCAAAGATCTTTTCGAGTTCGTCGAGATCGCCATATCTAGACGGAGGCGCGGGTGGCACATGAGAGTTCATCACGATATTTCTCAATTCCTTCTATGGAACAAGCAAGCATAGGACCAGACACTCCTCAAACCATAGTCCAACACGGGCACGACGCACCAGAGTTAGGACATCAGTTACGCTTGCGTCTGCGCCGATAGCGGCGGGTGCTCCTCATTCTAGGGTTTTTGGCTCTCCTTCGAGTCGAAACAGGACGGGGAGCAGCAAAGATAATCAGTTGATTCGACAAAAAGAAACTCCGGCACACCTCCCGCAGCCTCTCTCCGTAGGGCGCGAACAATGCTGCAAGAATCAACGCTAGCGAAACTTCTGCTACATATCCCATTCTCGGCCTGCCTTCGCATGCATGACTCGCATCATCATCGATAGAAACACCGCAGACTGAATCAGTAAAGCCGGAATAATTCGGGATAATTGTTCCGGGCGGCTAGAGAGCTTCAGAGTCGCGGTAGGCAGTTGACGGCGGGATTGCGATTCCTTCACGCTTGAGAATCGATTTGAACAATCTTGTCTGGCGTTCCAAGTCGTCTGAATTTCCGAAACCGTACCGCTCCGACAGCATTCGCCAAGTCAACTCCGGATGCGCCAGCTTATCTTCAAAGGCGGCGCGGACTTTTATGCGGTGCTCTTCAGGACGACCAGGGCGTGTCTTCTTGAAACGCCGTCGCAGGCTACTTCTTTCGCCAACGACTTGCCCCCATTCTTTCACGATAGGGGCAATTTGCTGTTCGAACGAATCAGGCTTCGGCAACCTGTACTGTTCGAGTTGCGAGATTCGCTTTTCAAGGGACAGACGCGCCTCGGAGCCTTCTGGAAGCCCCTTTGCCTCTTCCACAAGCTCGGCACAGCGCCTATAGATGGCAGCCAGGAGTGGATGGGCCATAATGTAGGGAAGATCGAACACGGCCAAGGCTACGTAGCGAATATAATGCGAAAACCTATGTCACAGTTATGGCACAATTTCGCCAAAACTGTCCGTAAGTTATTGAAAAGATGGCGGGGAGCCTGTAAGCCGGATTCTGTGGGGCGCTACATCTTGCGATGATGCGCCGCGACGATCATTCCTCTAGCCCCGGCCTCGCGACCGGGATCGAGCGACCTACCCGAGGGTTCGTCAGTCCCAGCGGCTTGCGCCGATGGGAAAGGAGCCGCTGCGCTTGCGCGTAGTGCTCAGCGAGCCGGGCCAGCTCTGCCCTCCTATTTGGTCTTGCACCTCGCGGGGTTTGCCGTGCCCCCGATGTTGCCACCGGGGCGGTGGGCTCTTACCCCACCTTTTCACCCTTACCGGCGATGCTAACCGTGGGAAGATGTCCCGAAGGTTTTCCTCCGGGCTATCACCGGGCTGCTTCGCAGGCGGTATATTCTCTGTGGCACTGTCCGTGACGCGTGTAGGCGCCGGGTTTTAGCCCGGCCCGCTGCACACGCCCCCTGGCGTTACCAGGCGCGATGCCCTAACCCTGAGGCCCGAAGGCCGCAGGGGCTCCGCTTGCGCGGATTCGGTGTCCGGACTTTCCTCCCGTCCTCGCCGCTTGCGCGGTTCAGACCAGCGATCATCCGGCTCACCCGCCAACTCCAATTATACAGTTCCACCAGGTGAGCACGAGCTTGAATTTGCTTCCCTAACCTTTGGCGCCAGCGGCGAGGGTCTCCAAGCGCACAATGTACTCGATTGCCTTTTGATAAAAGCCCGGAAAGGCATCCGATGGAATGATCTCGTCGTAGAAGTTCTTGTGCAGAGCATTCAAAGCAATGAAATCCTCATAAAGCGGCCTGTCTCCTAATTCGGAAGACAGTTGGCGAAGGAAGTCAAAAAACTGACGGTGGCTCGTAATTACGATATTGTGCCTCGCAGCGAGCGCTTTAAGCTGCTGCGCGACCGCACCCCAGAGAAGCTCAGATGCCTTTCTGTACTCGCCAGCCGCGATCGCATGCTCGGCATTCGCACGATACTGATCACGGGCATGATAGAGACCCTGAATATACCCAAGCTCACTCAATGGCCAGGACCTTCCCCGTCGCGTCGTCAACCAGGACCTTCTTCAACTTAGCGGCAGCAATGTTTACGTTGAACGTCAGGATCCATTGCTTCTTGGCAGCATCGAAATCGGTTTTTTCGAGTTGAAAGAAGAAGTAGCCGGATTTTGTCAGAAAATCCCTGGCCGCTTCCGTTACGTCGATCAGTTCCTTGGGCATGAATCACCTCGCGTGCCTATGTATCATTCAATATAAATGTATCAGACCAATAGAGCCAATACTCCAATTCATTCACGCCCAACGATTTTTTCGAATTCGGATTCGGAGAGGATGGGGACGCCGAGTTCCTTGGCTTTGTCGTATTTGGAGCCGGGGTCCGTGCCGACTACGACGTAGTCGGTTTTTTTGCTGACGGAGCCGGAGATTTTGCCGCCGTGCTGGAGGACGAGTTCGCCGGCTTCTTCGCGGCTGCGATTGGCGAGGCCGCCGGTGAAGACGAAAGACTTTCCCGCAAGCTTCTGGCTCTTCAGTTCGCGCTTCTCCGCCGTGGGGCGCACTCCCTGATCGTGGAGCTTCTTGATAATCTTGCGATTCGCCAGTTCGGAGAAAAACTCCACGATGCTGGCGGCCACTTTGGGGCCGACTTCGGGGACGTTTTCGAGGTCTTCGGTTTTGGCGGCGGCAAAATCCTCGAGCGAAGAAAAATGCTCGGCCAAAAGCTGGCCGGTGCGTTCTCCGACAAACTGAATACCCAGGGCAAATATGAGCCGCGAAAGAGGATTCTTTTTGCTGGCGGCGATTTCGTCCAGCAAATTCTGCGCGGATTTTTCCGCCATGCGCTCCAAATCGGCCACGACCTCCGGTTTCAACGCATAGAGATCGGCCACGTCTTTGACGATGCCCTTCTCCACAAGCTGATCCACGATTTTTTCGCCCAGGCCATCAATATTCATGGCGTGGCGCCCGGCGAAATGGAGCAGTGATTCCTTGAGCTTCGCGGGGCACGCGGCATTGACGCAGCGATAGGCGACTTCCCCTTCGGCTTTGTGGATGGCGCTGCCGCATACGGGGCACTCCTTGGGCATGTGGAAGGCCTTGCGCGGCTTCCCTTCCTCCACCACTTTCAAGACGTGCGGAATGACCTCGCCGGCGCGCTCGATCAGGACGGTATCGCCGATGTGCAGACCGAGCCGGTCGATCTCATCCATATTATGGAGCGTGGAACGGCTGACAGTGACGCCCCCCACCTGCACTGGTTCGAGGACGGCCACGGGAGTCAACGTGCCGGTGCGGCCCACCTGCACGATGATGTCGTTCACTACGGTGGTTTCCTGGCGGGCAGGGTATTTGTAGGCAATGGCCCAACGCGGCGCTTTGGCGGTGAATCCCAGCTCGTTCTGCAGGGGCGTGGAGTTCACCTTGATGACCACGCCATCGATATCGTAGGCAAGCTTTTCGCGCTTGGAGTCCCAGGCGGTGCAGTAGTCCACGACCTTTTCGATGCCGTCGCAGAGTTTCCAATCATCGCTGGCGCGGAACCTCAATTGCTTGAGCACCTGCAGGGAGTCCGAATGCTTGGCAAAGGGCACTTTCCCATCGACGAAGAGGTAATAGGCGAAGAAGTCCAGGCGGCGCTGCGCGGTGATGCTGGGGTCCAGAACGCGAATGGCGCCCGCGGCGGCGTTTCGGGGATTGACAAAGATCTTGCCGCCGGTTTGCTCCTGCTGGCGGTTCAGGGCTTCAAAGGATTCGCGGGTCATCATGATTTCGCCGCGCACTTCGAAATTGGCGGGCAGCTTGGCTTTTTTCAGCGCGGCGGGTTCCACGCGCAGGGGGACGGAGCGCACGGTTTTCACGTTCGGCGTAACATCTTCGCCGGTGGTGCCGTCTCCGCGCGTAACGCCACGAACGAGCACGCCATCTTCGTATTGCAGGGAGATGCTGAGGCCGTCGAATTTGTGTTCGGCAATGTACTCGATGTCCTCGCGCCCGCTGATTTCGCGCACGCGGCGGTCCCAATCCCGCAGGGCGTCGCGGGAAAAAGCGTTGTCCAGGCTGAGCATCGCCCGGGCGTGGCGAACGGTCTGGAAGCCTTCGCGCGGCGTGCCGCCCACGCGCACCGAGGGCGAATCCGGCGTGACCAGCTCGGGATAGGCCGCTTCGATCTCCTTCAGCCGGTTCATCAGCCGGTCATAGGCGGCGTCCGTAATCTCCGGGTCGTCCAGGACGTAATAGCGATACTCGTGATAGCGAAGCTTCTCGCGCAGGTCCTGAAGCTCTTTCTTGATCTTGGAAGGTGCTGCTTTTGCCATCAGTGCCTCGTAGATCGTAGGCTGCAAAACGCATCTTATTATATAGAATGTAGGCGCTGCTGATGATCCGGGAGACCATGGAAACCCAGTTCCACAACGCGCTGTTGATCCACAACCCGAACGCGGGCAATGGCGGGAATGCGCGCCGGCGCCTGATCGAGCAGGCGCGGCGGATTCTTTCCGACGGCGGCATCGAGGCGGAGCTTGCGGAAACCACCTGTCCCGGCCACGCCACGGAAATCGCGCAGCAGGCCGCGCGCGAAGGCCGCCAACTGGTGATCATCTGCGGCGGCGATGGCACGCTCAACGAAGTCGTCAATGGCCTGGCTACTTACATGAACGGGCACCGCGTGCCGTTGGCGCTTCTGCCTGGTGGCACCGCCAACATTCTGGCGAAGGAACTGGCGCTGCCCTGGGACATTCCGCGCGCGGCGGAGCAACTGGTTGGCGCGGAAGTGCGGGAGATTGCCCTGGGCCTGGCCACGCCGATGGAGCAGCCAGAGAAGAAGCGCTTCTTCCTGAGCGTTGCCGGAGCGGGCCCGGACGGCATGATCGTCTATTCCGTGGACCTTGGGCTGAAAGCGCGCGTGGGCATACTGGCGTACTGGTGGCAGGGCGCGCGCGAGGTACTGCGCTACACTTTTCCGCGCTTCCGAGTGCGCACAGGCGACCGCCAGGTCGAAGGCACGCTTGTCATTGTTGGCCGAACGAAGCACTACGGCGGCCCCTTCAAAATTACGGACCAGGCGGACCTCTTCGGGGACCAGTTTGAGGTGCTCGTCCTGACGACGCAGAGCGGCTTGCGCTATCTGAGCTATCTTCCGACGCTGTGGATGGGCAACCTGCGCAAGGAAGAAGACGTACACTTCTGGAAAGCGGACACGCTGGTGTGCGAGCCTTTGGATGACAAGCCGGTCTACGCACAACTGGATGGCGAGCCGTTTGCGCGGCTGCCGGTGGAGTTTTCGATTGTGCCGCGGGCATTGAAGCTGCTAGTGCCGCGGGGCACGCCTGGCTCCAACGGCGGTTCCACGCACGAACCCTGACTGTGGACATTGTCACGCATGCGCTGCTTTCCCTGGCCCTGGCACGCGGATTTTTCGCGCGGCGGGGATGGCCGGTGCTTGCGGGCATGCTCGTTGCCGGCACGCTAGCCGATGTGGATTTGATCAGCGCGTGGTTTGGGCCTGCCGCTTACCTGGCGGCGCGCCGCACATTTACGCATTCCCTGCTGGGCACGCTCGTCGTCATCGCCATCGCCGCGTGGATAGCGCACGCGCTGGCCGGCAAACGACGTGAAACGTGGAAAGGCATCTTTGCCGCGACATCTTGTGCCGCTATCGCGCATCTCCTGTTCGATTTCTGCCAATCGGGGGGTATCGCGCTGCTGTGGCCATTCCGTGGCACGCGCTTTGCCCTGGATTGGCTCCCCAACCTGGATCCGTGGATTTTGGTTCTACTTCTCGGTGGAGTCGTTGTGCCGGAGTTTTTTCTTTTGGTGAGTTTGGAAATCGGCGCCAGGGACAAAAGGCCGCGGGGCCGCAACGGCGCGCTGGTGGCGCTGGTGCTGATTGGGATTTACGTTGGCGCGCGCGGAGTGCTGCACTCCAACAGCGTCGCGCTGCTGGAACCGCGTTCCTATCACGGGGAATCGCCGCGGCGCGCCGAGACGTTTGCGGAGTCGCTTTCGCTTTTGACATGGCACGGAGTAGTGGAAACGCAGTCGTATCTTTGCCTAATCGATGTGCCAGTGACCTCCGCCGACAGCTTCGATGCTGAATCCGCCACCTGCCTGCATAAACCGGAAGAGTCCCCGGTGCTGACGGCCGTGCAACAATCGGCGGTAGGGCGCAAATTCCTGAGCGCGGCAAGAATTCCCCGCGCCGCCGTGGACAAAACGGAGGGTGGATACGAGGTGATTATTCGCGATTTGCGGGATGTGGCGGAACACGAGACGCGGCATCGGGTGGTGGCCCGGATTTGGCTGGATGCTAAATCGCGCATCGTAAGTGAACAGCTTGGCTGGGCGGGAGAAGTGCACCTGCGTTGACGGGGATTGCTCACCAGAGCGCGGCGTGACACAAGCCGCAAGGCGCCCACCAGAAAGCGGGTGGCAGGTGGAGCGCGCAGATTCGCCGTGCATTGCAACGGCGCACAAGGCGCCCGCCTCCCCGACCAAGTCGGGGTAAACGCCAGGCGGCCGCTACAAGAGCAAGAACAAACCAAGAAACCGACCTGAAGGTCGGCCACTACAAAAGCAAAGAGGTTCGGAAAAAGTAGATTCCTCACTGCGCGGACTCCGTTCGGAATGACGGGGCTTACGGGTTGCCGGGATGGGGTCCAGCAGTGCTGGCCCCCTACGCGGCGGGCTCGGGTTTATCGCGGAGGATCAGGCGGGACGAGGCGTAACTGGCGAGCACGAATAGGATCACCGCGATTGCGACTTCCAGTTTGTGCTGCGCCAGAAACGGCATCGCGTCCTTGCCGTAGCGGATGGCCAGATAGCCGATGCCAAAGTAGCGAATCGCGCGGGCCAACGCGATGGCGGAAGCAAAGCTTACCAGTGGGACTTCAAACACGCCGGCGGCAAATACAAAAATCTTGAAGGGCGTGGGTGGTGGCAGCAAGGCGGCGAGCAGCATCCCTCCAAATCCATTTTTCTCCACCCAGTGCCGGATGGCGTGCGCGCGGCCGCCCGCTTTTTTGATGAAAAACGCTTCCCCGCCCTTTTTTGCCAGGAAATAAAGCAGCAAGCAACCCAGCAGCGAGCCAAGCCCGGCCATCGCGGCGTAAAGCGGCATGCGCAGGGGATGTTGGATGGAGAGTTCGATGAGCAGCAGATCGTTGATGACGGGAAATGTCAGTACGGAGGAATCGAGAAACGATATCAGGAAGAGTCCCGGCGCGCCCAACGTTCCGGCAAAAACCACGATTTTCTGTTTCCAGCCGCTCAACGGCGCCGCCAAGGCAGGATCCTCCGTAGTTCGAGAATTTCAGTGTAACAGAGCGCCGGAATGGATTAGAGCAGCGCTTCGATGGCTTCGGTGATGATGTCGTAGACGTGGTGAAGCTCTTCCCGCGTAATGACGTAAGGCGGAATCACGTAGATCACATTGCCCAGCGGGCGCAGCAACACGCCGCGGCGCAGGAAAAAGTCGTAGAGTTTGGGGCGTAACGCGGAGAGATAGCCGGGATCGTCGGCCCGCAATTCCAGCGCGCCGATGGTGCCGACCTGACGCGTATCGCCAACCTGACGCATGCCGCGCAAATCGGCCAGTCGATCGGCATTGACCCGCGAGATCGCGGCGATGCGGTCGAACACGGGCTCGTCCTCGAAAATTTGCAGGCTGGCATTGGCGGCCGCGCACGCCAGGGCATTCCCCGTGTAGGAATGGCCGTGGTGGAAGGTGTGCATGCGGTTTTCGCTGCGAAACGCGGACTCCACGCGATCCGTACACAGCGTCGCGCCCATGGTGAGGAACCCGCCCGTGATGCCCTTGGAAAGGCACATGAGATCGGGCACGACGTTCGCCAGTTCGCAGGCAAACATTTTCCCGGTGCGGCCGAATCCGGTGAGCACTTCGTCGGCAATCAGCAGCACGTCGTGACGCGTGCAAAGCGCCCGGATCTTCTGCAGAAACTCGACGGGGTGAACAATCATTCCACCAACGCCCTGCAGGAGCGGCTCCACGATGACGGCGGCAATCTTATCGCCGCGCTCGGCCAGCAAATCTTGCAACTTCTGCACACACTCGATGTGGCAGGTCTCGCGCTTCAATCCCACCGGGCAGCGGTAGCAATAGGCCGAATGGACGCGGTGCACCGGATAGCGCATGGACTCAAAGGGAGCGGTGAACGGCGACGAATCGCTGACGGACATGGCCCCGGCGGTGTCACCGTGATAGCCGTCCGCCAGCGCCACGATTTCGTGTTTATCGGGGCGCTCGAGGTTCTGGAAATGCTGCACGGCAAGTTTCAGGGCGACTTCCACGGCGGTGGAACCGTCATCGGAGAGAAACATGTGCGTCAGCTCGGCAGGCGCCCATTTGCGCAAGCGCGCGGCCAGTTCTTCCGCGGGATCGTTTGTGAAGCCCGCCAGAATCACTTGTTCGAGCTTGCGGGATTGTTCCGCGACCGCGGCGCTGATGCGAGGATTAGCGTGGCCGTGGAGATTCACCCACCAGGAAGAAATCGCGTCCAGGATGCGGCGCCCATCGGCCAAATGAAGGTAGACGCCTTCGGCGCTGGCCACATGGAGCGGGGCAGGGTCCAGGAGGGCATTCGTAAACGGGTGCCAGATGCGTAGTGGTGTGGTCATTGGGAAAATGCGGAGCGGTCAAAGTGGTTCAGGAATACCTGCATCAGCGCGGTGCGATGGAGATTCGGAAGCTTGGGAATTTCGCCGATCACGCGAACATGACCAAATTTCTCGATGGTGTCGCGGTTCTCGCGATTCTGATCTCCAATCAATACCACGCCATGCACCGGCAGTTCGGCCGCGTGAAGCGCCGCGAGCGTCAATAGCGTGTGATTGATGGTGCCCACGCCGCTGCGCGCCGCCAGAATCACCGGCAGCTTGAATTTTACCATCATGTCCAGCATGAACTGCTTGGAATTGATGGGCACCAGCACGCCGCCGGCGCCCTCCACTATCAGCCAGTCGTTCATCAGGCTGGCCGGAAGGTTCAGCCGGTTGAGATCGATCTCGACCCCGGCCCAGCGCGCCGCAAGGTCCGGGGAAACCGGGGGCACAAATTTGTAGACCTCTTCCAGGGTGCGGTCGGTTCCAATGCCCGCCAGGCGCATGACCGTGACGCGGTCCGAGCCCTCCAGCGTGCCCGTCTGGATGGGCTTCCAGTACACTGCATCGAGCGCCGCACAGAGCAAGGCGGCGAGCGTCGTCTTGCCGACGCCGGTATCGGTTCCGGTGATGAAGAAGTGGCTTCTCATGCGCGTCTCGCGGTGGTCAAAACAGGATGCTGCGCCCGCCACGCTACCAGGGATCCCACCAGGCGGTCCAACTCATCCTGCGGAATACGGCAAGTCAATGACAAACGCAAGCGCGCTTTGCCCTCGGGGACGGTGGGCGGGCGGATGGCGCGCACGGCGAAGCCGTCTTGCTGGAGATGCCCGGCGGCGTCCAACGTTTCCTCGTTTTTCCCGAAGACTACCGGCACGATCTGGCTGGCGCTTCCAGCGATATCGAAGCCTTCCGTGCGCAAGGCGTTGCGGAAGCGCTCCGCGCGCTCTTGCAGTTCCCGGCGTTCTTTGTCCATCCCGGCTGCGAGACGCAACGCCGCGCTAATCTGCCGGGAAAAATAAGGCGGGAGTGCCGTGCTGAAGATAAATGTACGCGCGTGGTTGATGAGGTGCTCCTTCAATACGGCTGGACCACAAACGAAGGCGCCGGCACATCCCAGCGCTTTTCCGCAGGTGTGAACCACTGCCAGCAATTGCGGCACAATTCCTGCTTCCGCAGCAAGCCCGCGGCCTTGCGGGCCCAGGACACCCGTGGAATGCGCTTCATCCAAAATAATCGCCGCGCCGTATTTATCGGCCAGTCCGGCGATCTCTTTCAGGGGCGCAACATCGCCATCCATGCTGAACACACTTTCCGTAATGATCACTTTTCGCCACGGCGCGCCCGCTTCCTCTCGCAGTAAATCTTCCAGTGCATCCAGGTCCAGGTGCGGGTAGATGACTTTTCGCGCGCCCGATAGACGTATCCCGTCAATCAAACTGGCATGATTCAATACATCGGAATAGACGATGTCATCCTTGCCGACAAGCGATGCCAGGAGGCCCATGTTCGCGGCGTAACCACTGCTGAAGAAGAGCGCTTCCTCGGTGCCTGCAAACTTCGCAAACTCCTCTTCCAGAGATCGCCACTCCTCGGTTTGGCCGGAGAGTAAGCGCGAGCCGGTGCCCCCGACCTTGCGGGCGTGTGTCACCGCGTCGATGGCAGCTTCGTGGAGCTTGGGGTGTTCCGCAAGTCCCAGATAATCGTTGGAGCAGAGATTCACGCCGTGAACCTCGGCCAGACTGCGGCGCAGGTTGCGTGCGTCAAGGGCGCGCAGCCCCTTCCGCAGTTCCTCTTTCCAGATCGCTAGGGCGTTAGACGGCATGGGATTCGAGTGGCTTCATTCCCAAACTTTGAAGTAACTGCTCATCCTCATCAACTCCAGGGTTCGGGGTGGTCAGGAGTTTCTCCCCGACAAAGATTGAATTTGCGCCTGCAAGAAAACACAAGGTCACCGCTTCCGGCGACAACTGCTTTCTACCGGCCGCCAGGCGCACCCGCGAAGCCGGCATGAGGATCCGCGCCGTGGCAATCGCGCGAACCATTTCCAGCGGATCGAGCGGAGGCATCGCGGCCAACGGCGTGCCCTCGACGCGCACGAGCATGTTGATGGGCACGCTTTCAGGGTGCGGGTTCAGCGTCGCCAATTGATGCAGCAGGCCGGCGCGGTCGCTCTCCTTCTCTCCCATCCCCAGAATTCCGCCGCAACACACGGTGATTCCCGCCTGACGCACCGCCGCGAGGGTCCTCAACCGTTCATCGTACACGCGGGTGGTGATAATCGAGCCATAAAATTCCGGCGAAGTGTCCAGATTGTGATTGTAGGCCGTGAGCCCCGCTTCCTTCAGGCGGACGGCCTGCTCGTTCGTCAGCATTCCCAGGGTGCAGCAGACTTCCACGCCCAGCGAGGAGACACCGCGCACCATTTCCAGGACGATCTCGAATTCGTGGCCCTGTGGAGCTTCCCGCCACGCCGCGCCCATGCAGAATCGCGTCACGCCTCGCGCTGCGGCGTCCCGTGCCACGCCGATCACATGCTGCGGATCGAGCAGCCCCTCGCGCTCCACGCCGGCGTCGTGATGCACGCTTTGCGGACAATACGCGCAATCCTCCGGGCAGCCGCCCGTCTTGATGGAAATCAACTGGCAGGTCTGCACGCGATCGGGAGCATGGAATTCGCGGTGCAGGGTCTGCGCCCTGTAAACCAGTCCGGGCAGCGGCGTGGCGTAAATCGCCGCGACCTCTTCCTTCTTCCAATCGTGCCGGAGTTGCGTCACCGGGATGGTCTGCTGGGCCGCGCCGCTGAATGCACTGTTCATTCTGGGTATTCGCCTGGTTTGAATGCAACTGTATCAGTCTAACGAACTTTTCATACTATCATTGCTCCCCAGTTCAGGCCATTTCCATCGCATCAAATGGTTTGACCAGGCATTAGCAAAATGTTATAAGTCAGGGTTTCCTTCGCCTGTCGCGCGATGCATAGTGGGGTGCCGGGGTGGTCCTGACCCGCTCGGGGTCAGAAGGTGTTGCGCGCGCGGGCGGAAGAGTTCCCGTCCTGTCTGAGACACGGGAGTCTCCCCTCTTACGGGTGAGACGCTCCCCCTGACGCTGGTGGATGTTATGCGATTCCGGTTCACCGCGCTCTGCGTTAGGGCGGAGTGGTGTGTGGTTATGCAGTTGTAGGGGCCGCAGCCGGACGATTGGCCGGAGGAATTGCCCCGCAGAGACCTAATTGTTCTGGAGGATCCTTCATGCGTATCTTGTTTGAGGCTGCCCGCTCGAAGGGCAGTCGTATGTTGCATCGCGTTTTTGCGGCGTCGGCCCTGCTGCTCCTCAGCGCCACCGCCTTGCTTGCCCATCCGGCGGAAGAAGCCGGAGGTGGGGAGGCGAGTCTTAAGCTCCCCGACCTGACCCAGGTGAAGTTTATTTTCGGCCTTAATGGCCATACCTTGCTGCTCTTCGGCATTCTGATCTGCATCTTCGGCCTGCTGTTCGGCATGAGGATTTTCATGAAGCTGAAGAACCTGCCGGTACACAGCGCGATGAGAGAAATCTCCGAGCTGATCTACGAAACCTGTAAGACCTATCTGTTCACCCAGGGCAAATTCCTGCTTTTCCTGTGGGTGTTCATCGCCATCGTTATCGTGTTGTACTTCGGAGTATTGTCGCCCGTCCCCGGCAAGCCCATCTTTGTGACCCTGCCGATCATTCTGCTGTTCAGCCTCATCGGCATGGGCGGCAGCTACAGCGTGGCGTGGTTCGGGATTCGCGTGAACACCTTCGCGAATTCGCGCACCGCTTTCGCGGGTCTGCGCGGCAAACCGTACCCGATCAATCACATTCCCCTGGAATCGGGCATGAGCGTCGGCATGATGCTGATCAGCGTGGAACTCCTGATGATGCTGATCATTCTCCTGTTCATCCCGCGCGAGTATGCCGGGCCATGCTTCATCGGCTTCGCCATCGGCGAATCTCTGGGCGCCGCTGCGTTGCGTATCGCCGGCGGCATCTTCACCAAGATTGCCGATATCGGCTCCGACCTGATGAAAATCGTCTTCAAGATCAAGGAAGACGACGCGCGCAACCCCGGCGTCATCGCGGATTGCACCGGCGACAATGCGGGCGACTCGGTCGGCCCCACTGCCGATGGTTTTGAAACCTATGGCGTGACGGGCGTCGCTCTGATCACCTTCATCCTGCTAGCCGTGAAAAGCCCCACCATTCAGGTTCAGTTGCTGGTGTGGATCTTCGTCATGCGCGTCATCATGCTGATCGCCAGTGCCGCCGCGTATTTCATCAATGACGCCATCCAGAAAGCGCGCTTCGGCAACGCCGCGGAAATGAACTTCGAAACGCCGCTCACGTGGCTGGTCTGGATCACCTCCTTCGTCTCCATCGCCTTCACCTACGCGGTTTCGTCGCTGATTATTCCGGCACTCGGCGGCGATTCTACCCAATGGTGGAAGCTCGCCACCATCATTTCGTGCGGGACCCTGGCTGGTGCCGTCATTCCGGAACTGGTCAAAGTCTTCACCTCGACGGAATCGCGCCACGTCAAGGAAGTGGTTATCTCCGCGCAGGAAGGCGGCGCATCCCTGGGCATCCTCTCTGGATTCGTGGCCGGCAATTTCTCTGGCTACTACCTGGGTGGCGCGATTGTCACTCTCATGTCCATCGGCTACCTGATCAGCAACCTGGGGCTCGCCCATCTGATGGGTGCGCCGGCGGTGTTCGCTTTCGGGCTGGTGGCTTTCGGCTTCCTCGGCATGGGACCTGTCACCATCGCCGTGGATTCCTACGGCCCGGTCACCGACAACGCACAATCCATTTTTGAACTTTCAATGATTGAGCAGCTTCCCAACATCAAGGAAGAATTAAAGAAAGACTACAACATCGACGTGGACTTCGAGCACGCCAAGCACCTCCTGGAAGCCAACGACGGCGCGGGGAACACTTTCAAGGCCACCGCGAAGCCCGTGCTCGTCGGCACGGCAGTGGTCGGCGCAACCACCATGATCTTCTCCATCATCATGGCACTCACCCACGGCCTCACCAACAACATGGACAAGCTTTCCCTCCTCCACGCTCCCTTCGTCCTCGGCCTGATTACCGGCGGCGCCATGATTTACTGGTTCACCGGCGCTTCCACGCAGGCAGTGACCACGGGCGCTTACCGCGCGGTGGAATTCATCAAGGCGCACATCAAGCTGGACAGCGCCGAAAGAGCCAGTGTGGCCGACTCCAAGAAGGTCGTGCAAATCTGCACGCAGTACGCGCAGAAGGGCATGCTGAACATCTTCATTGCCGTCTTTTTCGCGACCCTGGCCTTCGCCTTCGTCGAGCCATTCTTCTTCATCGGCTACCTGATCTCCATCGCCGTGTTCGGTCTCTATCAGGCCATCTTCATGGCCGATGCCGGGGCCGCTTGGGACAACGCCAAGAAAATCGTCGAAGTGGAGATGAAGCAGAAGGGCACGCCGCTGCATGACGCCACCGTCATCTGCGACACCGTGGGCGATCCTTTCAAGGACACGTCTTCGGTGGCGCTCAACCCGGTGATCAAGTTCACCACGCTATTCGGCTTGCTGGCCGTGGAGTTGGCGGTGAAGCTCACTTCGGAGACGGGCGGAACGCTGTCGCACATTCTGGCGGCGGCATTCTTCGCCGTCTCGTTCACGTTTGTGTATCGCTCATTCTACGGCATGCGCATCCGCGGCTCCGCCGCGCAATAGCCGGCGCGGACGGAGTAGTTAACCAAGAACGCGGTTTTTCATTTCAGGAAGCGCCGTTTTAAAAAACCGGCGCTTCCTGCTTTTTCACAACAGAAGTATCGTGGACACGCGAAGTTCGCCCACGCCACCGCGATAATGGTGTTAGAATCGCGCCATCTTCACGTCGAGGGTGAATCCATGAGAAAAAGTTTGCTGGCCGTCGTCACGGGCTTGGCGATTTGTGCGCTGGCCCTGCCTTCTCTCGGTCAAGAGCAGATCAAGTGGAAGATTCACGATCGCAATCGGCCGCTGCCGCCGGTGGTGGATCCGGGCACGGCCAGCACGCCAGACGTACCGGGGCGCGCGCCTTCCGACGCCGTAATTCTGTTTGATGGCAAGGACCTCTCGAAGTGGGCGCACAAAGATGGCAGCGCCGCCAAATGGAAAGTGGCAAATGGCTATGCGGAAGTCGTCGCGAAGACCGGCTATATCTATTCGCGGCAGGCATTCGGCGATTGCCAGTTGCATGTGGAGTTTGCGGAGCCGCTGCCGCCGAAAGGCACAGACCAGGAGCGCGGGAACAGCGGCGTCTTCCTGATGGGCCTGTACGAAATCCAGGTCCTCGATTCCTTTGAGAACAAAACTTACGCCGATGGACAGGCCGCTGCCGTGTATGGCCAGTATCCTCCGCTTGTGAATGCGTCGAGGCCGCCGGGGAAATGGCAGAGCTATGACATCGTATTCCATGGCCCGCGGTTCGATGCGTCCGGAAAGCTGCTACGGCCCGCGCGCGTCACGGTGTTCCACAACGGCGTGCTGGCGCAGGACAACGTCATGCTGACCGGACCCACCGAACATGGGGAGCGTCCGCCGTACAAGCCAACACCCGAAAAATTGCCGCTGGCGCTTCAGGATCACGGCGACCCGGTACGTTATCGCAATATTTGGATTCGCGAATTGAAATCGGCGGAAGGCGAGAAGTAGAGCGGATCTTTCTAGCGGGAGCGTAGCAAGAGAAACGCCGCCCGGCTCGCGCCGGAAAGTTGCCGCCAACAAGTCCTTGTGTTCTCTAAGATTAGCCCCGGGCGCTAGTCGCTCAGGACGAACTCCGTTTCGCGTGGCGGCGCCTGGTTTTGCAACGCATCCACGGCCTGCAGCACCAGCCGGTAATTGCCCGGCGGGAGATCCTTCAAATGCACCATCAGCCCAAACGGAATCACGGGATTGCCCTTCTGGATGTACTCCTGCATGGACTGAACTCCGGAGAACAAAACCTCTTTGTTCGTGGTTTTTTCGATGATCCGGTAGCCCGCGCCCACCAACGGAGGATTCTCCGACTTGAGCAGCGGCTCGTAGATTTCGGAGTACAACACCACATTGTCCGTCTTCTTGAAGCGGTAATCCGCCGCCGGGGTCACTTGCATTCCCCTGACGATCAGCGGTGTGCGATCTTCTAGCAGCGTGGCGTCCACTTCCGTCGGAATCGCGTTCACAGGCTGCAGGAAGGTGGACAAGACCACGCCACCCAGCGTGAATTTTTTCCCATCGTAGGGATCAATTTGCAACGGCGCCTCGAATTTCCCGAAAGCATCGCCGCCGGAACTCAGCACGACCGTCAACTTATAGTTTCCGGGCGCCGCATCGAACTGGTTCTGGTAGCGGTAGGGCGCACTCGTGAACTCCTTCCATTCGTCTTTCCCGAGGTCGATATTCAGCACATCGTTGAACCGCGCCCCGGTGGATCCATCCGGTTTATAGGCAATCCCGAGCACATTAACGACCGCGTGGTATTTCCCTTTCTCCTTGTTGAACACAATGGCGTCGCCTGGTATTTGCATCACCAGATTCACGCGCGCAATGTTTGGCGCCGTGTAAAAGTATGGGGCTTGCATCGTGCCGTGAATGGCTCCGGCCTGTGATCCCGCCGCCTGAACCTCCATTTGTTTTTCAAGCGGCTTGCCATCGAGCGGATTCACGGGCCGCGTGTTGCAGTAACCGCTGCGCGACCTCACTTCCATTCCGCCGCGGTTCAGCTTCACCTTCAGGGCGTGGCAACTGCCCTCCGGAGTTGCCTGCGGCACATAGCCGAGCACGTAGAACTGGTTGGCCTCCTGCGCGATGCGCTCCAGCCCGCTCAGCAGATCATTGGTGTTGTAGATAGTGAATCCGCCGGTGCCTTCCGCCAGCGCCATCAGGATCTGCTGGTTCGTCTGCCCACTTTCCGGCATCTTCGGCACAAGGATCTGCGGCTGGGTCATCGGATTGTTGTAGTTCGCATAGGGATTCCCCACGGTTCCCCCGGAGCCCCCACTCTTACCGCCGCCTGTGCCTCCACCGGTGCCGCCACCTTTACCGCCGCCGGTACCTCCTCCGGTGCCGCCACCAGTGCCCCCGCCCTTACCGCCAGTCCCTCCGCCACCCGTGCCGCCGGTGCCTCCACCGGTTCCGCCGCCCTTACCGCCAGTCCCTCCGCCACCCGTGCCGCCGGTGCCACCGCCGGTTCCCCCGCCACCGCCGCCGGGCTTCTGGGGTTCCATGGAAGCGGCCAGGCTATAGCTCGCCATCACCAACCTTGGCCGGAGGACCCGATTGCCGTCTTTTAGTGCGGCCGCGTGCGCACTCCGCACGCCCGATGGCTGGTGTAATTGCGCGCTTCCTCCCGGCCCGGCCGAGCTTCCACCCAGCCCGGGCGTCATCAATCCGCGCACGTCCACCGAATACACTGCCACGTTGGCTTTGTTGCAGGCATCAATCGTGGCGGTCAGCTCGGACATACTCTCCGTGTCCAGCGGAAAGCCTGCGGAGAACAGCACCAGCATTTTGCGGCCCGGCACCGCGCGCAGATCTTTGGCCAAGCTGCGGATGGAGAGGAGCATGGTATGCGCGCCAAAATCCGATTCCGCTCTGCTGATGGACGAAAGCCCCAGCGGAGGCGAAAACCCCGCGGAAGCGACAGTCACGGGCTGCGATCCGCTCTGCGGATTCGTTTGAATGTGCGGCGCGTGCACACCCGATACAGCCGCTTCCAGGAGTTCCGCGTTAGCCGTGAAATTCTGCTTAACGATCAGGGTTCCGCCGAAATCCACCACGGCCATCAAGCGGTCCGGCCCGGCGCTCTTTGCGATGAACTTCGCCGCCGCGCTGCGCGCCTGGATTTGGTCGGGCATCTGCATCGAGGCATTGTCGAAGAACAAGATCATGTAATGCTGCTGCCCCTTGACCTGCACCGTCGGGTCCGAGCCAAACGAAAAGCTCGAAATGGCTTGTTCTCTATTGTCCTCGAAAACCTTGAAATCCTGCTGCGTCAGGTCCGGGACGTACTTCCCTTTCTTGTCCATCACCACCGCGTCCACCAGGACGATGCGCGACTCCGTGCGGATGACTGCGCCAGTGGGCATGGCCGGCTCATTTCCTGCCGTGGGGGGTGTCGCAGGTTTGGCGGCATCTGGCGCTTGCGCACGAGCGCCAAGGGGCCAGGCGGCCAGCGCCAGCAGCGCCACCGCAAAAAATCGTTTGCTGTTCATGATTCCAGGTTTGAAGCTCATCTCCCCCTCCTTCAGAGCACTTCACTGATTTCGCGCGTGCGAGGCGTCACTAAGATAGACGAGATGCAAGGTTGATAGGGGTACAAATTAGTCATTTCCCCCTCGTTCAGACTGCTTCCCGAGTCAGTACGATATGACCACAGTCCCGTTGCGCGCCGCCATCTGTGCGCCTTCCGAATCCCGCACCACTTGCCGCACCATGTATTTGCCCGGCTTCACCTCGAAGCTCGATTTCACCGTCAGTCCGGTGTGGCTCAGCTTTTCAAACGTCGCATCGAACAGGCGCATTTTCACAATCTTTTCGCCGCCGGTAATGAAGTTCCCGTTCTCGTCAAAGACGGCCGTCGCGACCGTCAAATTGTCAAGATTCCTTCCTTCCGCCTTGCGGAAGTGCATCCCCTTCAGTTCCAGGTGCGAAACCACACTCAGCCGCGCTCCCGAATCTTCAGTCTTGAAATACTGTGTTTGCAAGCTCAGCGGGAGGTCATGAATCTCATCCTGCGAAAAGAGCGCTTCCTGAATTTCCTGCTTTTCGGTCTCTTGCGGATCGTCCAGCTTCTTCGGGGCATAGTAGCCGCGCCGCGCCTGGATGGCGTACTTCTGTTTTTGCGCCAGCGTTACCTTGAGCGTGTGGTACTTCCCGTCCATCTTCTGATTCTGCGGCGAAAAGCCCAGCACATAGGAAACTTCCGGTACGGCACCCGCCAGTTTCAGCCCACCCTCCAGATCGTTTGAATTATGGAAGAACGTGCCGCCCGTACCATAGGCAAAATCCATCAGAACGAACTGCAGTTCCGACTGCTCCGTGAGCCGGTAGCTCGCCTTGAGACCCGCCGTTATCGGGGTGTCCGAGTTTCGCTGCGAGATGTCCCCTCCCGGTTCCGGCACGTACAGCCCACGCGCGTCCAGCGCATTGATGACTATGTTGGCCCGGTTGGCGCGGTCCACAATCCCCGATTCATCCAGCGTGTCCGTCGTAATCAGAAATCCCGGCGATGCCAACAGCAGAACTCGTTCGCCGGGTTTCCCGGCCAGACGCCGCAGCACCTCTTCCAATAGGCGGTAGGTGTAGTTGTTGTCTGCATCCCCAGCATTCAGGGCCACCATTACCGCGGCCTGCGCTGCCGCCTGGGCCGCACCGGCCATCTGCTGGTTCCCGCCAAACATGCACTGTAACGTCTCTTGAACGACAACCACGAGAGCCTGGGAGTCGTGCTTGTTTTCAATCTGATCCGCCATGTAGTAAGAAACGTCGGGGCAATCGGTGATGTGCCCGCCCATAGCGCCGCGCGGCATCAGCCCCAAGAGCTTCTGCTTCAGCGCTTCTTTGTCGCTGGTGAAATCCTGCGTTAATTGCCCCGATGTCGAGAAAATGCCTATGCGGTCGCCCGGGGTCATGGCATCCACGAAGCGCCCCGCGGCCACGCGCACGGTGACGGCATCCGCCATTTTGAGATGGATATCATCGAACGTCAGCGCCACAAAGCGTTCCGGCAGCATCACGGAACCTCCGGCAGCGGTTTCCCCTTCGCCGGTCTGGGTTTTCGCGGCTGCTTCCGCGCGTTCCTTCCGGGACCTGGCAGTCTCCACGCCGAAGGTGGTAATCGCCTGTAGTTTGCCGCTGTCGTATACCAGAAAATCTTCCTTGCGCAGATTTTCGACAGGTTTGCTGGCGGAGTCCCGCACGATTACGTGCACCTGCACGAGGTTTACGCGCAGCTTGAACGTCGCGCCCGTGTCCTGCATGGAAACTTCCTGCTTCGCTTCCCCATTGATCTTGGGAGTTTGCGTTTCGGTGGGATTGCCTTGCGTTTTCTCTGCAGGTGGGTTGCCTTGGCCCGCAGCGCCCGAGGAGTCCTGGGCGCGAGACACTGCCGCAGATGTCGCCAGGATCGCTAGGAGCATCAACAGGTGCAGGGCGTGCCGCTGGGTCACTTTGGAGTTCATGGCTTCCCGTACCCCTTCCCCCGACCCATCCGTAGAGCCCCGCCATCCCCTTCAGGCCGCATTGTTGAGGTGGGACACCCCGACTATACGCTCACGTTGGGGAGTGTCCTAGCGCCATTGTGCTCAGTTCTGCGGCGTTTCAGCGCGCTCATTGCATTGCCGCTAATTCGCACCGCTGCGGAATGCCTCGAGGCTCCAGGTATCCTGCGCTTCCAGGTGCCGCAACACGTAGCGGTCTCCGTTCGCCACGCGCACACGAAAAAACGTCTCTCCCGGTGAATACCAGCGGTCTTCCACTTCGGCCACGACCAGCGTTTCCTCGCCCAGCCGCACGCGCACCGGCCGCTCGTCCGCGCGATACCCCGCGTAGCACTCCACCTCAACGTGTTTCACTTCTGCCTCTGCTCCTCTACCTGCGCCAGTGTTTCCGGCGGTGAGTTGTTCCTTTTTACCGCTTCCTTCCAACCGCCTGCTCTGCATTCCACGCCGCGCCCAAAAACACGATGACCGTTGAGATTTGCATCCAGATGAGCAAACCGATCACCGCCGCGAGTCCGCCATAGACCACGCTGTACGGCACGCGCCGCACATAAATGCCAAAAAGCACGTTCACAAACCACCACAGCAGTGTCGCCAGCATGGCTCCGGGCAGCACGTGGCGCAAACTCTTCTCCTTCGGGCGCGCCACCCAATAGATGACCGTCAACGCCAGCATCGCCAGCACCATCGCCGTCGCCGGGAAAAACACCAGCCACAAACCGTGGATTGGCACCGTACTCCCCAATCGCAGCGTGAACCATCTCCGCAGCGGCCTCCCAAACACTCCCAGGATTCCCGCCGCCAGGATCGGCGCAATCGTGATCAATAAAAGCAGCAGCCCGCGAAACTGGCGGTGCAAAAAGCCGAGGCGCTCATCATCCCCGTAAATCAAGTGGATCCCGTCCATGAGCTGCTTCATCACCTGCGAACCGCCGAACAGTGTCCCCGCCCACCCGAGCAGCGCAAATTTCCACACATCGGGTCCGCGCCGCACCAGGAAGTCCGTCACGATTCCCTGGCTGCCCGGCGGCAGAAACACCGTGAAATTACGAATCGTATCGAGCAGGGCGGTTTTGCTGCCGATCCAACTGGACGCAAACCACACCGCCAGGAGTAATGTTGGGAAAAATGCCAGAAAGAGGTTGAACGCGATCGCTTGCGAGATCACGCTGCATCGCGGAAAGACCCGCGCGACCACACGCCACATCTTTGTCGTCAAATGAGGCCTCGCAACGTTCACCTTGCATTATATAGAGTTCCCGGTCGCGCATCTGCGCCGCAGGCGTGCGCCGGGCTGGACGGTGGCTTCCCGCTCCAAAGATACTGGCGGCTGTTTTTGGAGGTCGCTCGAGCGCTGGCAGTCTTTGCATATCCTGTGCTTCCGGGGGTGCCGCTTCCACTCGCTACTTCTTCCTTTCCTGTCGTACACTTTTGCATGGACTCCACCCGAGGTTTCCAGAGATGAAAACCGCACCCGCGCCGGCATGTACCTCCGCCCAAGATTGCTTTCGTCCTGTGGGAATGGGGCGCGCTGTGGCGCAGTTGCGGCTTCGGCAAATGAGCCCGCTCTTCCGCTGGACGGCGCGCGCTGCTGCTCTCGTAGCCATTTGTCTTTCCTTTGCTATCTTCACGCAGGCACAAAACGAGGCTGCCAAGAAATACACCTGGAAGCCGCTGGAATTCGCCATTCTGCGGTTCAACGACGAAGCGCCCAATTCCTGGAACATCTACCATTGCGAGAAGAAAGGCCTGCTGCTGGTGCGGCTCTGGAAGCGCTACCTGTTTATCGATGTGGAGGAAGAAGAGGTCTACGATCTGGATCCGCAGAAACTCACCATCCAGGGGAACAACGTTACGTGGTCTTTCGCTGATCTCCCCGATAAACCCATCCACACGCCCGATTGGACGGACCGCAATGTCGGCCGGATGCAACGACTGCGTTTCCGTCTTGGCAAGGACGGCCACTTCCTGGAGCTGCAACTGCCGTTCGACGTCAACGGCCGCCCCATCTACTGAGATTGTCCGTTCGGTTATTGGGGACTACTGGCGATAGACGCCGTAAAACCAGGGGATGCCCAGCGCTCCCGGCTCGACGCCAACAACAACCTTGTCGCCATCGCGAAAGCGATCGAAATCGTCCGAATCGACCGCGAGGCGCTCGAAGTGGCGCCCTTCGCGCCACGACTTCACAAACAACCGCCGCGTGCCCCGCACAACACCCTTCATCTGGTAACGCCCGTAAACGCTGGCCGCGTGATAGGTCACGTCCTTCGGCGAATCCAGCCTGCCGTTCAGGAAAAGCGCGGTCACCAAGATGAAAGGGATGGGAATTAATCCCGTGAACAGATGCTTCAGGACCTCGATCTCCTGGTGCGCGTGCGCGCGGCGCTCCAGGAATACCGCCAGCGTCAGCGCCAGGAAGAAGACCAGGCCAAAGAACACCAGCATCGCGTCCAGGTCCAGTGGAGCGTAAATCTGGCTGACATAAGGAAAGAGGAGCGAACCACTTAGGAAGATTGCCATCTGCAGCAGCAAGCGGCGGCGGAAGACGAGTTCCGCGGCGGCGGAGGTCAATCCGCAAACGGGACACTCATCTGAAGTGCGCACAGCACCGCAATCCAGGCAACGAGTCATGAACTTTAGTATACGGCTTTAGGATGCCGCCGCGAGTTTCGCGAGCAGATCCTGGAAATGCTGCTGGCTCTGCTCTTCGGCAAGCGAGAAGGTGACGCCCATGCCGAGGCCGGGCTCTACGCGCTTCACCGAACAATCCAGCCACAAAGGCCGCTCCATGCCGAATCGCGCGCGGAAGCCCGCGCCCACCCAAAGCACATCTTCCGATTCGATGAACATTCCCCCGGCGCTGATGTCCCGCGTGCGGGCTTTCAGCCGGGCGGAGCCCCATTCGATCTCGAGATGAGCCTGGTAGCGAAAGCGCGGCGCCCTGCGGCGGTCCAGCCCTCGCGGCCCTAATCCCTCGGTGTTCATGGACCCGGCGCTCCTCGGGGAAACAGATGGCGCGCAAGTATCGAGCCCGTACAGCGTGCCTCTGCCCTGAAGATACGACGGGAACCACCACAATGTTTCAGACACCGCAGTGCAATGTTTTGTTCCCGGCAATTGTCAGTTGGACACACGTGACGCCGCCGTCATAGTGCTGCTGTCTGTACGCCCACTTCCGATGGCGATCTCTGGATGAGCGCGGAGCACGGGTGCGGTAGAATTCCCTGTCGGTGGGAAATGCCCGATACCAAGCAGGCAGGGAAGGCGGCATCGATGCCCCCAGACGGGCTTTTGCAATACTTGATTGCCGAGGAATATACACCGGAGAGTCTCGCAAAGATTCGGGAAACGCTGGAAGCTCACGGTACGCATACGATCCTGCCGGTGGAGCACGGGCTGTTTGCGGCAACGGCGGCGCCTGCCGCGAATAGCGTTTCCGGTTATCACAACGTTTGGGTTCGCGACAATGTGCTGGTGGCCAATTCCTTCCGTTTGCGCGGAGAACTGGCACCCGCCATCGCCTGCCTGCAAGGCCTCTCGCAGTTTTTTGCCAAGCAGCGGCCTCGCTTCCTGGACATCATCCAGGATGCCTCGCGCAAGCTGAAAAATGATGTGCAGCGCCGGCCGCACATCCGGTTCGCGGCGCAGGCGCTCGGCGAGCTCCCGGAGAAGTGGCCGCACGCGCAAAACGACGCGCTGGGACAGGCGCTGTGGTTTCGATTCGTGCTAGCGAACTCCGGTGCGCTTTCGCTAACCGCCGCGGATTGGAAAATCTACGAGCTTTTCCCGCGCTACTTTGAAGCCATCGAGTATTGGCAGGATAGGGATAGCGGGGCGTGGGAAGAAGGACGCGCGGTTCGCAATTCGAGTGTCGGCGCCGTTGTGGCGGGACTGGAAGAAATGCGGGAGTTCGCGGGATCGCCTGAGACGCGCAAGAACCAGGACATTGTTTCCGCGCTTCCTGAGATGCTGGCGAAGCTGGACCAACTGATCGCCAGGGGGCGCGCGCGGCTCGATGCTACGCTGCCATTTGAGGCGCCGCCGGAGCGGCTCGCGGATTCCGCCTTGCTCTCCTTGATTCATCCGTTGCGCGTTGTGCGGGAGCTTGCGGCACAAGACGCCATCCTCAGCCTGGTGCAGGCGCGGCTGAAGGGCGAGGTCGGCATCAAGCGCTATGCCGGCGATTCTTATTTTTGCCAGGACTACGATCAATGGTTTGCGCCGGGCCAGATGAGCAGCGACTTCAGCGAACGAATGACCTACCGGGACGCGCTTCTGCGGCCGGATTGTGAGGCGCAGTGGTGCATTTTCGACCCGCAACTCTCCATTATTTACGGCGAGCGATTTCTGGCGAACCCTTCGGACGCGGAGAGTTTTCGCAAGCAGGTTTACTATTTCAACCGCTCCTTGCGGCAACTGACGCCGACGGGTGGCTGCCCCGAACTTTACTTCATGCAAAATGGGGAATATGTCCCCAACGATCACACGCCGCTTTTGTGGACGCAGGCAAACCAGGCGCTGGCCCTGCACTTGATGGAGCGCACCGTGAAAGTAAAACTGGGGACAGGCCTTTAAGCGTAGGAGGGGAAATTTCCAGACCGTGCTCCAGTCGAGTGTTCAAGGCGGGTCTGTTTTCGCAACGCGGGAACCGTTTATGTGGATACTGGCTCCGACTTGTTCGGCTTGGCGACTTACCTGGCGCTGGGAAACGATAACTGGATTGGGTCGACACAGCTTGTGAGAATGGCTCCACGCTGCTTGGTCAGATAATGGAACGACTTGCATCCGGACGGTGTCAGAATAGGTAGGTCGCTAATGCGTTTGACACTCAGAATCCTACTGGTCGCCGCGGTCGTTTTGATACTCGGCCTAAGAGTTTCAAAGACTCTCAATCGCAGGCCTTCGGGCTTCTACGTAGAGTTGGTCACTCACAGTTCTTCCTCAGAGTGCGGAGACTACCGCAATGTCGTTTTGCAAATATCGAAGGAACATACCTTCAGGATTAACTCCGAAATAGTTCTAAGTGAAAACCTGAACGGGCGACTGAGAGAAATATTTCGGCCTCGGGCGGAGCGCGTGTTACTAGTCCGCGCTGACCCGGATGTCAGTTTTCAGGAAGTGGTGGGAGCCATTGATAATGCTGAGGGCGCCGTGACAAATCTGTATGTGGCGTTGCTCACACCGGAAGGAGAAAAGGAACCGTGTTGGAAAATTAAGAGGCCACCACCATTACCCATACTTCCAAGACTTCCACAATAGCCGTCCACATTTGAGAGTCGTTGTTCCCAACGCCTGGCAAACGCGGTTCCTGGAAACCGAGCCGCATTCCGCATCTCACTTTACTTCCCGCAAGATGGGCGTTATGTTTCATGTGGCCACATGCCACTTGCGCGGAGCAAGCAAACCAGGCTCTCGTTGTTCATCTGGTTGAAAAATCATGGGAGGTATGGCGATGAAGCACGTTGCTGTATGTCGCGGTCTTCTTCTGCTGGGTGTGTTGATCTGCGTGGCGTTGCCCACACTTTCGTTGGCGCAAACACGCGATGAATCCCTGGCGCCAACCCCGCCGATGGGCTGGAACAGTTGGAACAAGTTTCAATGCAATGTCAGCGAGGATTTGATCAAGTCCGTTGCGGATGCGATCGCCACCAATGGGATGAAGGATGCGGGCTACCAATACGTGGTGATTGACGACTGCTGGCAGGTTGGCCGCGACGAAAACGGCAATATTGTCGTGGATGCGAAGCGCTTCCCTTCCGGGATGAAGGCGCTGGCCGATTACATTCACTCCAAGGGGCTGAAATTTGGAATTTACTCGGATGCCGGCACAAAAACCTGCGCGGGGCGCCCGGGCAGCCAGGGACACGAATATCAAGATGCGCTGCAGTACGCTCGCTGGGGCGTGGACTACCTGAAATACGATTGGTGCAGCACCGGGACGCGCAACGCGGAAGAGGCGTACTCGACGATGAGCCATGCCCTGATGGCGACGGGCCGGCCGATTGTTTTCAGCATGTGCGAGTGGGGCACGGCCAAACCGTGGTTGTGGGGCAAGGGAATTGGAAATTTGTGGCGCACGACAGGCGACATCGGGGATAAGTGGTCCGCGAATAACAAGTGGAAGGACGGTAGTTGCTGCGAGTACGGCATGCTCGAAATTTTGGACCAACAGGTGGGGATTGAAAGCTTTGCCGGGCCGGGACATTGGAACGATCCGGACATGCTGGAAGTCGGCAACGGCGGCATGACCACTACCGAATATCGCGCACATTTCAGTTTTTGGTCTTTGCTGGCCGCTCCGCTGATTTCCGGCAATGATGTGCGTTCCATGACGCCGGAGATCAAGGAGATTTTGACGAATGCGGAAGTCATCGCCGTGAACCAGGATAAGCTGGGCCGCGAAGGGCACCGCATCCGGAAGAATGGCGATCTGGAAGTCTGGGCAAAATCTCTGAGCGACGGCAGCCGCGCCGTGATTCTGTTCAATCGTGGGACATCGGAAAGCGATGTGAGCGTTTCCTGGGAAGAAGTCGCCTACCCGGGGCACCTCACTGCCAAAGTGCGCGACCTGTGGGCGCACAAGGATCTGGGTTCGTTCACCGGCAGCTTCAAAGCGAGTGTGGGGCCGCACTCCGTGGTGATGGTAAAAATTGCACCGTGAGGCTCTTGAACGCTGGACCACAATAGCTGGTGCAGGTCACGGCCTTTTCCTTGTCATTCCGAGGGTCCCGCGCTGCGTGGGTCCCGAGGAATCTGCTTTAGTTTCACCGCAACGGAAAAAGCAGATTCCTCGCTTCGCTCGGAATGACACGTTTAATGAGTCAGTGATTATGTGGACTAGGGGCGCAGCAGTGCTGCGCCCCTACAACGTAGAATCCTGAAAGACGGCCGGGTGCTTGGCAGCTTTGGTCATGAAATCTTCGATCGCTTCCACGGGCTGAATGCCGCCGCGGGCGCCGACGGCGGTGCAGTTCAGCGCAGCGGCGGCGCAGGCAAACTCCAACTGCCGCTGCAATGGCCAGCCCTGCAAAAACCCGTAGATGAAGCCCGCGTGAAAGATGTCGCCCGCGCCGGTGGTGTCCACCGGATCAACGCGGTAGGCGGGCGCATAGTGAAATCGCTCCCCATCCCACGCAAGAACCCCTTCATGCCCCAAAGTTGCAGCAGTAAGGCGGCAAGCGTAACGGCGATGGACCTGAGGGAGCGAAAGGCGAAGATCGCGTTCGCTGGTGAGGCGAGCGGGAATGTCGCGGCTGGTAATCAGGAAATCGATGTTGGGCAACAGCGCTTCATAGCCGGAGTAGAGATCGTCGAGATCCGCGACGACGGGGATTCCCGCGGCGCGCGCCCATCGCGCGGCCAGCGCAGCGGCGGCGGTATCGTGGCCGTCAAGGTGAAGGATGCGCGCATTCACAATCCATTCGCGCTCGAGTTCTTCCGGCAGAAGGGTCAGGCGGGCGTCGCGCTTCCAGAGCACGGTGCGTTCGCCGGTTTGATCGACGAGGATGAAGGCCTGCTGGCTGGTGCACGCGGGCGCGGTGAATAGGTGCGCTTCAACGCCGAGGCGCTGGAATTCCGCGCGGTGGAGCGCCGCAGCATGATCCTCCCCGACCTTGCCGACATAGCGTGTGCGCAAGCCCCACTGCTGACAGGCGGCCATTGCCGTAGCTACTTGCCCGCCAAGCAAAACATTTGCGGAATCAACTTCCACCTTTGAGCCACTCTCGGGAAAACGCGGAACGGGGATGAGCGTATCGGTGGCGTTGAGTCCAACGCCGACCACATCCACTTTCGGAAGATTCGTCATTGTGTCGAGAACACTTTATCAGTGAAAGCGCGTGGTGCGCCAAAGCTTCCGCCCACAAAGGAAAAGGAGCAAAAGGAGCGCGGCAATCAGGGCGAGCGCGGGTCCCCAACGAAAGGAAAATTGCGGGACGCGGGCCATCGTGGCGAAGGCCAGAAGGACGGCGGAGGCTGCGGCCACAAGAAGCCAGTCCAGCACGCTGCGGCTTGGCGGGGTTTCGCCGGCGGCCTGGCGGCCCTCGAAACGCGCGGCCACATAATCGGCAGCGACGCCGTAGCGCTCGCCTTCGCGCTGCGCTGCTTCTTTCCAGTGCTGCTGCTCTTTGCCGGTGGCCGAGGAAAGAGCGATGGCACCGACACCCAACATCATCAGCAGGGAGCCACCGATTACTTCCAGATAGGTGGTGTGGCTCTTGCCCTGCAATTCACCGAAAACAAGAATCCCCCACAGCAGCCCCCAGAGCTGGTTGGTGTTCGAGAGAGGAATCCCGCGGCTGATACCCACATACTTCGCGGCGTATTGCTGGAAGAGATCGCCGATTACCCAAATGAAGCCGCCGAGCATCAGCCAGAAGATGACGCCGCGTGCCTGCACGAGTACATGCCAGAGCGGCGAAAGGCCAATGTAACCGAGGGCGAGCACGGTCATCATGCCGACTTCGCCAAAGGTGAAAAAGGTGACGAACGAGAGCGGGTTCATTCCCGTCAGATAGGCCTTACGGTAGGGGATATACATCGTGCCCCAAAGAACGCCCGCGCCGAGAGCGGCCCACACACCGTTTAAGGAATGCGCCGAAGACCCTTGCGAAGCAGAAGCGATGGCAAGCACCGTGGCGCCGACGCACATGATCAGCGCTCCACCAAGCACGCCGGCCCAGCGGCGCCAGCCGGCTTGCCGCAGCTCATTGAAAAAGAGGAAGCCCCAGAAAATGCCGAGGAGGCTGTTGGAATTCCACAGGGGGAAAGCGATGCTGAGGCCGATGTCGCGGATGGCAAAGATGGTGAGCGTGTTGGCCACCGCCCACAGGCATCCCGCCAGCAGCGCCCAGAGGATGAGATGGGGCGCGCGGCGCACGTCGGCCCGCACGGAGGAGGTGCCCAGGACCAGGGCGGGCAGGCTCCATCGCGCAAGAAAAACGCCGATGACCATGATCAGCGAAATCACAATCGGGGAAACGCCAATGGAGACGAGCTTCGTAGGCGCTTCCGCCGCGCCCAGCCATGCTCCGGCGGTAAAGCCGCAGAGAATGCCGAGGAGTTGCAGGCTGCGGTGCCGGGCCGGGTCTTGGAATTGTGTGGGGGGAGTGGACGCCGATTCGGCTGGCATGAGTCTCCGTGCGAAAAATCAGTGAATGAATCTCAGCAGCAAGAGTCCGCCGAGAAGAACCGCCGCCGGTACCCAAAAATGAACGTCGGTGAAGATGCTCGCCGCGCGGCTGCGCGCTGCGTTGCCCGTGCTGCTGCGTTCCATGGGACTCCCGTGAAAGGAACTTGTTGGCCCGCATTATACACCGGTGACAATCGGGGAAATGGGAGCAGACTCACTGGGGGCGGAGGGATCAGATGACCGGAAGATTCCGATGAGGCCGTTCTTGGACCTTGAGGTCGCTATGCGACATGTTCGAGACCGAGTGAATTTCTCCTCAGCCATAACTCTGCATAGGGAAATGCGATTTTCATCCGGCACTTGATACGATGTCCAGTGTTGTTCAGGAGGAGACCCGGTATGCAGAAGAATCTATCAGACGAACCCCGCGCTAGAGTCTTCATCAGCTGTGGACAGTCGAAGGGTACCGATGAGGAGGTGACCGCCAGCGCAGTCGCTGGCAGACTGGAGAAACTCGGCTTCGATCCATACGTTGCGGTACAAGAGCAAACGCTCCGTGGTCTTAAAGAGAACATTTTTGAGCAACTGGCCAAGTCGGAGTATTACATCTTTGTAGACTTCAAGCGCGAGGAATTGGCGAAAACAACTCCTCCGGTTTGTCGAGGATCGCTATTTTCGCACCAAGAGTTTGCTCTTGCGTCGTACCTCGATATTCCCTTGCTGGCTTTCCAGGAATTGGGAGTCAAGCAAGACGATGGGATTATTCGCTTCCTCCAAGCAAATGCCATCTCCTTCACTGACCGAAGCCTATTACCCAACGTGATTGCTGACAAGGTTCAAGGGCGCGGTTGGGACCCGCATTGGAGGAACGATCTGGTGCTCGAACGTGAGCCGAAGCAGTTCAGCGACGCCACCAGAGTGGAGTGCCCTCCTGGGCAGGAACCTAGATACTTCCAAGGCCGATTTTTCCACATTGATGTGCGCAACCGACACCGCGACAAAATAGCGACGAATTGTTATGTGTATCTGGCGAAAGCGATCAATCTAAACACGTCTGAGGAAATTCCACTTAAGACCGTTGAATTCAAATGGGCCGGCTATGTTTTGCCTAACGCTCACATACTCCCAAAGCAGGCTCGCCGGTTCGACGCGTTCTGGATAGCCCATGATCGCCCGACCCAGCTGCAGTTCAACGTGTATTCCGATGCGACCGACTACATTCCGCACATTGAAGGGGAAGGCCGATATGAGCTGAGTTATGTAGTAGTAGCGGACAACTTCCCCGCTTCAAGGGGGTCGTTCATCCTGAGTTTGAACAAATCGCTGGAGCTCACAGCCTTGGAAAACGATTCTTAGCCCCGCGCAAAGCGATGCGCCCCTGTTTCCGGATGGTCGTTCCTACCGCGACAGTAATTCTGACGGTTGGGCCCGCACGGCTCTGGGCTGCGGGTCTGCCACGCTGTCCCGTTCGAGGAAGATATCTGATTGGTAGTCGGGTTGAGACTGTAAAAGCAGCGGCGAGCCGCCGCACTCCAAAGGAAGGTTTCCACACCGGGCAAAAAATGAGGGTTGCGGGGGCGGGAACGGCATGCTAGCCTGAGCGAACAAAAGGCGAACAACTGGAGAACCGCCTCATGTCTGACTCCCTTGCCGTGCGTTTAGCTAAAACTACATCCCCGGTGCCGTCTGCCGGTTCCACTTCCCTGGCGCGCGTCTCGCAGGTGCTGGACACCTTTGCTGCGCGCGATTCCAACGGCGAGGTTCTGACTGCCGTGCGGCATTATCCCGCGCGCGAGGCGCAGTGGGCGGAATTCCCGGAGTGGATTCACACCGACCTGCGCGCAGCGTACAGCGCCAAGGGCATACGGCAGCTCTACACCCACCAGGCAGCGGCGGCGGAAGCGGTTCACGCGGGCAAAAATGTGGTGATCGTCACGCCGACGGCCTCGGGCAAGACCCTTTGCTACAACCTGCCCATACTGAATGCGATCCTGGGCGACACGGACACGCGGGCGCTGTATCTCTTCCCCACCAAGGCGCTGGCGCAGGACCAGCTTGCGGAACTTTACGATCTGAACCAGCGGCTGGAGAACCGCTTTGGCGTCTTCACCTATGACGGAGACACGCCCAGCGACGCGCGCAAATCCATCCGCGAGAAGAGCCACATCGTCCTGACGAATCCGGACATGCTGCACACGGGAATCCTGCCGCACCACACGCGTTGGACGCGGCTCTTTGAGAATTTGCGCTACATCGTTGTGGATGAACTGCACAACTACCGCGGCGTCTTCGGGAGCCATTTGTGCAATGTGCTGCGGCGGCTGCGGCGGATTGCGAAATTCTATGGGCGCGAGCCGCAGTTCATCTGCTGTTCGGCAACCATCGCGAATCCCGGCGATCTGGCTTCCCGTTTGATTGAAGACAATGTGGAAGTGCTGGCGGAAAACGGGGCGCCCGCGGCGGAAAAGACATTGGTTTTTTATTACCCGCCGGTGGTAAACCGCGCGCTGGGCATACGGCGAAGTTACATCAATGAAGCCTCGCGTGTTTCGCAGGAGTTCCTGAAACACGATTTGCAGACCATGGTGTTCGCGAATTCGCGGCTGCACACGGAAATCATTCTCACCTACCTGCAGCAGGCCAACCCCCAGTTGCCGGGCAGGGCGGAAACGATTCGGGGCTACCGCGGCGGCTATCTGCCGAATGAGCGGCGGGAGATTGAGCGAGGCTTGCGCGAAGGACGGATTCGCGGCGTGGTGACCACTTCGGCGATGGAACTGGGGATCGACGTGGGCTCGCTCGATACCGTGGTAATGGCGGGCTATCCAGGAACGATTGCGGCAACCTGGCAACGCGCCGGGCGCGCGGGGCGACGTAGCGGCAGCAGTTGCGCTGTGCTGGTGGCTTCGTCTTCGCCGCTCGATCAATTTATCGTGCGCCATCCGGACTATTTTTTCGGAAACACGCCGGAGCACGCGTTCATCCAGCCGGACAATCTGGAAATTCTCATCAACCATCTGAAATGCGCGGCGTTTGAGCTGCCCATCGGCCCACAAGAGCGGTTTGGCGACGTGGATTTGCGCGACCTGTGCGCGCGGCTGGCGGAAGCGGGCTACCTGCACCTGGCCGGCGAAAACTACCACTGGACAAACGAAGCGTATCCCGCGGATTCCATTAGCCTGCGTTCGGTAACCAGCGACAATTTCGTGATCATCGACATCACCGGCCAGCCCCTGGTGATCGGCGAAGTGGATTTCCCGAGCGCGCTGACCACGGTGCACGAGAAGGCCATCTACCTTCACGGCGGCCAGCAGTACCACGTGGAGCATCTGGATTTTAAGGAGCGCAAGGCATCCGTGAAGCAGGTGGAGGTGGATTACTACACGGACGCGATCCGGTATACGCAGGTGCGGGTGTTGGAGGTGGCGGCGACGGCGACGAAAAGCGAAGATTCAAGCTCTTGCGATCTTGCGGACATGGAGTCCAGCAGTGCTGGACCCCTACACTTGGCTCATGCGTGGTCGCATGGAGATGTGCTGGTGCGTTCGCAGGTGGTCGGCTTCAAGAAGATCAAGTTTTTCACCAATGAAAACGTAGGCGCGGGGCAGCTTGAATTGCCTGAAAACGAGATGCACACGACCTCCTACTGGATCACGCTGGAGCGGCCGCTGCTGGAATCGCTGCCCTACGCGATCAGCGAGCGGCAATCGGGCATGTTCGGTTTGCTGCACGCGCTGGAATCGGTGGCTACACTGCTGTTGATGTGCGACGCGCGGGACCTCGGCACGGCCATCGGCGAGCGCCCGCCCGCACCCGACGCGGACGAAATAGTTGTCCTAAGCGAAGCCAAGGATCTCAGGGCCAACGCCAGAAATCCCTGGATGTCCGGGGAAAAGGAATTCTTCGAGCCGAATTTGTATCTCTTCGACGCATACCCCGGCGGAATCGGCTTTTCGGAGCCGCTCTATCGCGCGCACGAGTTGCTGGTTCACAAAACGCGGGAATTGATCCGCGCGTGCCCCTGCGAGCAAGGGTGCCCTTCGTGCGTGGGGCCAGCGGGAGATCTGGCGCCGCGGGCCAAGGAAGCCGCGCTGGCGATTCTGGACCGGTTGTGCGGCTGACCGGAAGGCGAAAATCTTTGGCTTAGGTTTAATGATGATGGCAAATGCGGGAGACAAATTTTCGCGATTGGCGGCGCTGAAGCCGGCGCGTGGAGCTGCGCAGAGGCCGGCAACCTTGCGTGCGCCAGACGAAACGGACGCGCTCAGCCGCTTGTTGGGCGCGCGCATCGCCCGGAATCATTGCGGCGAGCACCTGGCCATCCGGAATTGGTTTGCCACGCCGGAGTTTTGCGAGCCATCGCCGGTCGCGTTGGATTTGCTGACAAAGGTGCCTGCTCGCCAAGCGTCGGCGAGTGGCCGCTACAAAAACCGTGGACGCGATGAATCCATTTCGCGGCGAACGCGGGCCGCCGTGCAGAACCCCGAAAAGTGGCTGTTCCTGGACACGGAAACGACCGGGCTGGCCGGCGGCACGGGCACGTACGCGTTTCTTGTGGGGCTGGCATGGTGGGATGCCGGCGGCTTGCAGGTGGAGCAGCTTTTTATGCGCGACTTTTCGGAGGAGCACTCGCTGCTGCATGAATTGTCGGCGCGTTTGGCGGAACGCCCCGTGCTGGTCACGTTCAATGGGAAATCGTTCGATTGGCCGCTGCTGGAAAATCGTTTCACGATGACGCGGGCGATTCGCGTGCCTTCGCTGGCCGCGCATCTCGACCTGCTGCATCCGGCGCGGGCATTGTGGAAATTGCGGCTGGGTTCGGTGCGCCTGGTGGAACTCGAGCGGCACGTGCTGGACGCGGCGAGGCTCGGGTGGCATCGCGAGGACGACGTTTCCTCGGCGCTTATTCCCCAATATTACTTCGATTATCTGCGCGGCGGCTCGGCAAAGCCGCTGGCGGGCGTGGTGAAACACAATCAGATGGACCTGCGCGGGCTCGCGGCGCTTTTTGGCAAGATCAATTCCCTGCTGGACGAGCGTGAAACCTCTCACCAACTCGCCGATTCGCTGGATCTGTTCGGGCTTTCGCGCTATTTGAATCGCCGTGGAGAGCAAGAACGCGCTCATTCGATGTGCGCCCAGGCGCTGGGTGCGGGGCTTCCTGCCGAATTCCGCTCGCAGGCAACCCGCGAGCTGGCGGTCATGGCCAAGCGTCGCGGCGATGTGGAGAGAGCGGCGGCTCTCTGGCTGGAGTTAGTTCATGACCCACTGGATGGCGTCGCCGCGTGCGAGCATCTGGCGATTTACTACGAACGGAACGCGCGTGATCTTCAGCGCGCCGTGGAGTTCGCACAACTGGCCCTCGCAAAGCTGCAACGCCAATGCGCCCATTCCCGCGATCCCTATGCGACGGCGCGAGCGGCACGGGCCGAGAAAAAATTGCTGTGCCGGCTGGAGCGCTTGTGGCACCGGATGGAGAGGAGCGCCGGTCGTGCTCACGCTCCGCTGCTAGCGCATTCGGCAGCCGCCGTCGCCAGTTCGCGCTCCCGTTGATCTTCCATTCCCTCTCGCCATACTCTCGAATTTGGAGGCATAAACCGAATGGACAGACACTGCTGGCTCTACACCGCTTGGATTAGAGCGGATTTGTCACCAGTGGGCGGCAAAGGCGCCCGCCTCCCCGACCGGGTCGGGGTAAACGCCAAGCGGCCGCTACAACAGCAAGGACAAACCCAAGAGCACAGCAAAGACGTGCAGTGCCGTGGCCCTTCTACATAGTTTTCTCTAGCAAGGCTGTTTCTTGTGCGAATTTCGGATTACCGCGTAGGAAACGCCTGGGTAACCTTTACTTCGGACTCGTTCGGCTTTTTGGGCTCTTCCGGGATGGCCTCCCAGCCGAGCGTTTTGTTCCATTGAAGCATAAGAGTGCGGTCGCCACCCTCCACGCTGACGCAGTCGTTCTGGAAGCACCGCAGAAAGACACCGCCGTCCGGCGTATCGAAGGAGAAGAAATCCGGGCGGCGGAAGAGGTTGCTGCGCACCGCATATTTTTTCTCCAAAGCTTCGGAGTACTGGCCGAAGAAGCGCGCGGCAGATTCATTCGAGTCCAGACGGACGCGGACGAAGAGCAGAAGCCGCTTGGCGTCTTTGCTCTCATAGGTCGCATAGACGTCGCCTTCCCACGCAGCCGCCAGCTTGCCGGCGCGGTCCGCATCAAGAAATTGCTTCAGAACTTCTTTCCAGCCGAATTCGCCCATGGAGTTTTCTTCCAGTAGCGTCCAGTCACTGCCAGGCAAACCATCTGGAAGATTGAGCTTGATTGGCATCAAGGATTTTCCCGTGCGGTAGAGATCGGGGTGCATGATCTGCTGCGTGCTTGCGGGTGGCCGCGCAAACACGCTCGCAAAGCCCTTCCAGCCATCGTTTTTCAGGACCGCCAGGGAAAATGTGAGTCCGCCAAAGTAAGGGAACATCAGCGAATCCTTGATAAAGGAAGGCGCCTTTTTGAGCATGGGCGTTTCAGCGAGGTCACCCACAAAAATCGAAGGATCGATATCAGGAAGGTCGCGCAGTTTCAGCCCTTTCTCCTTGAGCATGTATTCGAGCATGGCAGCTGTGGCGCTGCCTTCCAGGACCGATTCGCGCGCCATTTCCGCATCGTCATTCGGGCGCGCCGCCTTCACCCACGCTTCGATCTGGAAATGCTGGTCCTCGAGGGCGTGCGTCAGTTCGTGGGACATCACGGTGCGCTGGTCTTCCGGATCAATCCAGTCCGCGATATAGAATTCATGGGCCTTTGGGTCGTACAAGCCGGCGATCTGCTCCGTCAGGAGATCCACCATAAAGCCATCCAGATCAAACCCTTTGGGGATCAGTCCAAAGGCCTCCGCGCTGCGTTTGGAGGCATAGCGTTCCTTGGCATCCTTTTCGTCGTCCATCTCGCGGAGGACATAGGCGTGGATTTCTTGGCGGGAGCGTATGGACTTTTTCAGAGGAGTCTTCAACTCCCAGCCGGTGATGGCGCTCATCTCCTGCAAGACCTCGTCCGCCATGGCCAGGAATTCCGGGTTGTTCTTTGCGGAAGGCGCCGGGGATGGGGCTGTGGCCGCCTGCTGCGCAAGAGCCGGGTAGAGATTGAGCAGAAAGAGCGCCGCCAGGAGCAGGACCCCGGCGATTCGGTTAGGAAGACATTTGCATGAAGCCATATTTTTGCAGGATAGCAGATTCCCGGGCACTCTCGAATTTGACCGCGACAGTGTGTTCAATCAGGAGGGCTCCATGTAGCGGCAGGCGCTGTTCCCGGAGAGCAGGCGTTGCAGGGCGTCGACCAGATCGCTCAGGAACGTGGGAGGATCCACGGTGATGGCCGGGTGGCTCATAATATCCCTGACAAAGTACTCAACTGGCGACACAAAGCCTCACAAACGGACAGGCTTAGAGGGCTTCTCTCCCATTCTGGGACAGGTTTTCACGGGAATCGCACTGAAACAAAGACTCGTGGTTCGGGAAGGTTTCCGAATGGAAACGTGGCCGCCCCGGATGAAACACTCGCAAAGTTTTCCACAGCTCTTCTTGTGTTCCGTATTCGTAACAACTTGATAAGTTGCTATAATGGCAATTTGTGGGAGTTCGATTTGAACTCCAGAAGAGGTACGAATGTTTCCACCTGGGCTAAGGATGCGCCAAACTCGTGAAAGACTGGGCCTAACCTACCGGGATGTGGAATCGGCAAGCTTTGAAATCGCCGCAAAGCGTGGCCGGCCGGATTTCATCCTGCACATCAGCCGGCTGGCGGACATTGAAAATCGCAATGTTGTGCCCAGCTTGCACAAGCTGTATTCCCTGGCTGTCATTTATCACCTGGACCCGCTGGAGATCACCTGCTGGTACGAGGCACCCCTGCAGCAAGCGTTTCACGATGGGGCTGCGTTTCCTCCCCCGCGGACACACCTTAGCAACTCGCTGCCGCCTCCGCCGACGGCCATGAGCCGCGATGACGACTTCAACACGCTGGCCACAGGGCTTCTGAATCGGCTGCCTCCCCCGATTGGGCCTTTTTCGAGATTGCAGCCGTACGCGAATGGACCTTATCGCTACGGTTATATCGGACTCTCCGACCGCCGCATGACCCCGATTTTGCGGCCTGGAAGCCTCGTGTTGGTGGATACCTCCGTGCACAAGATCGCGGTGAACGACTGGTCCAGCGAGTATGACCGGCCGATCTATTTCGTTGAGTTGCGGGGAGGATATCGCTGCGGATGGTTCCAACAGGAGAAGTCTCGGTTGATCATGCAACCCCACACCCTTTCGCGTTGCATGCCCGAGTCGTGGCGCATGCCGGAAGAGGCTGAAGTTGTCGGGCAGGTGGTGGGCCTGGTTACTTACCTGAACGAACCCTGGGCTTCTTCTCCCGCAGCAGTTCGCACAATGCATTCAGATTCGAACAGAAGAGTTTCTTGAGGTAATCCGGGGCCTGGGGAGGAATCCAGGTCTTGGCCTTTTCGGAACATTCCCGGAGATGCACTTCCCTTCCACCGGGTAGAACGTCCAGATAGTTGAGCAAGTCTTCTTCCTGCAGCGCCAACGGCGATTCCAACAAGCGCTCAAAAAGCTCCTCGTGGCAATCCGCAAGGGCCTGACCTACGCCTGCTTCACCGAAGACCGCACACAATCGCTCATGGAAATAAATTCCGGTGGATGGATCGCGGAGATTGGCGACGTAGGCCAACCGCTCATACATGCCCCCCATCTGTTCCAGGGAGTGCACCGACAGGTCGTAGAGGATCTGGCGGTGAAGTTGAAGCTCATCGAGCATCAGGGCATTCCTGTTTGAAGCGGTGTTCCGCCGACAGAACTTTTTTCCAAGCGCTGACCAGGCCACTCTGTGAGCTGGCACCCTTCCTGACAAGGAGCGTGCCCCGTGAAAAAGAGTCTACTAGTTCTTGTCGCTGCACTTTCGGTAAGCCTAATCCTACTGTCCATCGCAGTGCCGGTCAACAATTCTTCCACGCTGCCCACTTGGAACAACGGAACAATCCAGGCGGAGGGCATACCCGCGCCTCCACCCACTGTGCCTCGCGCGATCAATCCCATTCTCGTCGCCGAGGGCGTGCCCCCGCCGCCACCCACTGTGCCTCGCGCGATCAATCCCATTCTCGTCGCCGAGGGCGTGCCCCCGCCGCCACCCACTGTGCCTCGCGTGATCAATCCCATTCTCGTCGCCGAGGGCGTGCCCCCGCCGCCACCCACTGTGCCTCGCGTGAT